>Ga0114979_10000287_pt1 | contig 33257 bp, 30 predicted proteins | sample S_140625_EF_Meta_FD_87315 | JGI IMG/M metagenome (GOLD analysis project Ga0114979, IMG submission 87315) | Freshwater microbial communities from Lake Simoncouche, Canada to study carbon cycling - S_140625_EF_MetaG | ecosystem: Environmental > Aquatic > Freshwater > Lake | place: Lake...
CGCACCGCCTTCCGGCAGCAGAGCGTCTGCCTGGTCGAGGCCTCGCGCACGCTGGGCTGCTCGCTCGGCGCCAGCTTCGTGCGGCTGGCCCTGCCGATGGCCCGGCCCGCGATCATCGGTGGCACCGCGCTCGCGCTGATGGAGACGCTCGCCGATTTCGGCACGGTGCAGCATTTCGCGGTGCGCACCTTCACGACGGGGATCTACGAAGCCTGGTTCGGGCTCGGCGACCGCGACCTCGCCACCCATCTGGTGCGCAGCCAGATGCTGCGCGCGGGATACCCGCTGTCGGCGGTGACGCAGGCATTATGTGACCGCTGGTCGCCGGGTGCCACGCTGTTACCGGCCAGTGACGACAGGTGCGAAACCCACGTCGTGGTCACGGATCCGGACAGCGGCGATCGTCGGGCCATCCATTTCCAGGAGTGGTGGGTGCGCTACCGCGCCCGGATCCCCACGCACAGCTTCGCCTTCGTCGGAGCCGACAAGGCGGTGGCCGGCCCGGGAGTCGTCGAGGCAATCACCGGAGCCGACGTCGTCATGCTGGCGCCGTCCAACCCCGTCGTCAGCATCGGTGCGACGCTGGCAATTGGCGGTATCCGGGGTGCGCTGCGCTCTACGGGCGCCCCGGTGATCGGATACTCGCCCATTATCGGGGGAAAGCCTTTGCGCGGGATGGCCGATGACTGTCTGACGGTCATCGGTGTCGAGACGAGTTCGGAGGCGGTCGGCCGGCACTACGGCGCCCGGTCTGCCACCGGGCTGCTGGATTACTGGTTGGTCAGTGACCAGGACTATGCCGATGTGCCCGGTGTGACGGTGAAGTCGATTCCGCTGCTGATGTCCGATCCGGCGGCCACCGCCGAAATGGTCCGCGCCGGACTGGACCTCGCCGGGGTGATGCTGTGACGCGCGACCACAGTCCGACGGCGCCGCCGAGCGGCGACCCCGGTCTGACGGCGCCGCCGAGCGGCGACCATGGAACCGCGGCGGCCGTCGAGATCCTGCCGGTGCCCGGACTTCCCGAGTTTCGGCCCGGCGATGATCTCGCCGCTGCCATCGCCGCGGCCGCACCGTGGCTGCGGGACGGCGACGTCGTCGTTGTCACCAGCAAGGCGGTGTCCAAGTGTGAGGGCCGCATTGTCACTGCCCCCGCCGATCCGGATGAGCGGGATGCATTGCGCCGCAGGCTGATCGACTCTGAGGCGATCCGGGTACTGGCCCGCAAGGGGAAGACCCTGATCACCGAGAACCGTCAGGGTCTGATCCAGGCCGCCGCCGGAGTCGACGGATCCAATGTCGCCACAACGGAATTGGCCCTGCTGCCGATTGACCCGGATGCCAGCGCGTCGAGGTTGCGCACCGCGTTGCGTGAAATCCTCGGTGTCGAGGTCGGGGTGATCATCACCGACACCATGGGCCGCGCCTGGCGCAACGGGCAGACCGATGCCGCGATCGGGTCGGCCGGGGTGCCGGTGCTGCACGGCTACGCCGGCGCGCTCGACGGCCACGGTAATGAACTCGTGGTCACCGAGGTCGCCGTCGCCGACGAGATCGCCGCCGCGGCCGACCTGGTGAAGGGCAAACTGACCGCGGTGCCGGTGGCGGTGGTGCGCGGCCTGACGATGCGCGATGACGGATCGGATGCCGCGCGTCTCCTGCGCAGCGGCGAGGACGACCTGTTCTGGCTCGGTACCGCCGAGGCGATCGAACTCGGCCGACAGCAAGCCCAATTGCTGCGCCGGTCGGTACGCACTTTCACGACGCAGCCGATCGAGGCCGGTCTGATCGAAGCCGCCGTCGCCGAGGCGCTCACCGCGCCCGCACCGCATCACACCCGCCCGGTGCGCTTCGTCTGGCTTGCCGACCGCGCGCGGCGCATCGCACTTCTGGATCGGATGGCACAGGCGTGGCGCGCCGACCTCGCCGCAGACGGTAAACCGGCCGAGGCGATCGATCGCCGGGTGGATCGCGGCCGGATTCTCTACGACGCACCCGAAGTCGTGATCCCGTTCCTGGTACCCGAGGGCGCCCACCACTATCCGGACCCGGTTCGGACCGCGGCCGAACGCACCATGTTCACTGTGGCCGTGGGTGCCGCGGTGCAGGCCCTGCTGGTCGCGTTTGCCGTCCGGGGAGTCGGCAGTTGCTGGATCGGATCGACCATCTTCGCTCCGGACGTGGTGCGCGACGTTCTGAACCTACCGCCGGACTGGCATCCGTTGGGCGCGGTGGCGATCGGCTATCCCGACGAGCCGCCGCATCCTCGCGACCCTGCGCCGGTCGGCGACCAACTGGTCCGCCGATGAGCGTGCGCGAATCAGCGATCGCGTTGCTGACCAACTGGGAAACGACCGACTGCGACCAGGATGCGCTGCGGCACGCGGTGTTGGCCTTCCTGTACGCCCGACCCGACAGTTGCCGCAGGGCCTGCGCTGCCGGCCACATCACCGCGTCCACCCTCGTCGTCGACGACGACGCACAGAAGGTGCTGCTGACCCTGCATCCCCGCTTCGGACGATGGCTGCAGTTGGGCGGGCACTGCGAGGACACCGACATCGACATCTTCGGTGCAGCACTGCGGGAGGCCACCGAGGAATCCGGGATCACCGATCTGCACCTGCACCCGAATCTTGCTGCGGTTCATGTGCATTCGGTGACCTGTTCGCTAGGTGTCCCGACCCGACACCTCGATCTGCAATTCATCGCCACCGCCGCGCCTGGAGCCGAGATCGCCATCAGCGATGAGTCACTGGATCTGCGGTGGTGGCCGATCGACCAACTGCCCGATGGGACCGACGCTGGACTGATCCGTCTCGTGGATGCGGCTAACCGTCGCTGGAGTAGCGGATCCCGCAATCCGGGATGAGCACCCCGGGCCACACCCGGGCGCCGCGCAGCAACTCGCATCGCGCTCCGATGTCGGCGCCGTCGCCGATCACGCCGTCCCGGATCAGCGAGCCCGGTCCGATCCGCGCGCCGAACCCGATGATGGAGCGTTCCACCACCGCACCCGCCTCCACGGTGGCGCCATCGAAGATCACCGCGCCGTCGAGACGCACCCCGGGTCCGATCTGCGCGCGCCTGCCCACCACGGTGCCGCCGACGAGTACCGCACCGGGCGCCACTGTCGCGTCGTCGTGCACCAGACTTTCACCGCGGCGCCCGCCCAGTGCCGGCGACGGGGCCAGGCCGCGCACCAGGTCCGCCGAGCCCCGAACGAAGTCCTCGGGTGTGCCCATATCGCGCCAGTAGCCGGAGTCGACGAAGCCACACACCTTCGCCCCGTCGGCCAGCAGTGCCGGAAAGACCTCACGTTCCACCGATACCGCCCGGCCGCGCGGGATGCGGTCGAGGATCTCTCGTTTGAAGATGTAGCAGCCGGCATTAATCTGATCGGTCGGCGGATCCTCGGTCTTCTCCAGGAATGCCAACACATTCCCGTCGGCGTCGGTGGGCACCGAACCGAACGCACGCGGGTCGGCGACCCGGACCAGATACAGCGTGACGTCGGCGTCACGCTCATAATGGGCGGTGAGCATCGCGGTCAGGTCCACACCGGACAGCACGTCACCGTTGAACACCATGACGGTGTCGCCGCGCAACGTCGATGCGACGTTGGCGATTCCGCCGCCGGTGCCCAGCGGCCGCTCCTCGGTGACGTACTCCATCTGTAGGCCGAGCGTCGCGCCGTCACCGAACTCAGCCTCGAAAGTCTCTGCCTTGTAAGCGGTTCCGAGAATCACGTGCTCGATACCGGCCTCGGCGATCCGGGACAGCAGATGGGTCAGGAACGGTAACCCGGCGGTCGGCAGCAAGGGCTTGGGTACCGCCAGCGTCAGCGGCCGCAACCGGGTGCCCCTGCCGCCCACCAGGACTACCGCGTCCACTGCACTCATCGTGTCCCCCTGGTCAGCATCCGGCGCGACTTGCGGACCGCCGCGCGGGCCCGTACCTCCAGTGCGGCCCGCATGGTCCAGCGCAGTGGCGCTTGCCACCGTCGGCCATGACGATCAGCCAGATAGATATAGGTGCTGTCGTGGTGGGCACGCAGGTTGCGCGCCGGTTCCCGGCCGGTCGAGTGCCCTTTGTCGTGCAGGATCTCCGACGCCGGCACATAGACATTGAGCCAGCCCGCCCTACCCAACCGGTCACCGAGGTCGACGTCCTCCATGTACATGAAGTAGCGCTCATCGAAACCACCGATGGCGTCGAATGCCTTGCGGCGCACCAGAAGACACGATCCCGACAGCCAGCCCACCGGTCGTTCGCTGGGCTCCAGACGTTCCTGGCGATAGGCCTTCGACCACGGATTGGCTTTCCAGGCGAAGCCGACCACGGCGTGCATCCCACCACGGATGAGGCTGGGCAGGTGACGAGCAGACGGGTAGACCGAGCCGTCGGGATCGCGAATCAGCGGGCCCAGGGTGGCGGCGCGGGGCCACCGGCCGATGGCGTCCGTCAGCGCATCGATACTGCCCGGCCCCCACGTGACGTCGGGATTGGCGATCAGGATGAATTCCTGATCGGGCGGCACTGTGGCCACCGCCCGGTTGACGGCGGTTCCGTAGCCGAGATTTGCCCCGGTGCGCAGCAGTCGGGTGCCCGGGTAGCGTTCGACCGCCTCCTCCGGCGTGCCGTCGCTCGAACCGTTATCGGCGATCACCACCGACAGCGGTCGGTCGGTGGCCACCGTCAGCGATGACAGGAACCGGTCGAGATGCGAGCCCGGCGAATACGTCACCGTGACCACCGTCAGGGCCGGCTCATCACTCACGGCGTCGAGGTTATCGGCTGGCCCGCCAGTGGTACGGCAAGCGCCTCTGCCAACGCCTCACGCCACGGCCGCAGTGCGGTCAGACCGGCCCGGGTCGAGTCCACCATCGACAACACCGAGTACACCGGGCGGTGGGCCGGGCGCGGAACCGCGGCGGTGCTCACCGGACGCACCCGATCCGGATCCGCACCGAGTTCGTTGAACACCGCCCGCGCCTGCTCGAATCTGCTCGCCGCGCCGGCGTTGACAGCGTGCAGGATCGGCGCGGTGGTATCGCCGGCCGCGACCTCGAGCAGAGCGGCCACCAGGTCCCTGGCGTAGGTGGGCGCGCCGGTCTGGTCATCGACCACCTCGATAACGCGGTCGGTAGCCGCCAACCTGCGCATCACCGCCACGAAATCGGTTCCGTCGCCACCGGTGTACACCCAGGAGGTTCGGACGACGTGAGCCTCGGGCAGTGCGCTCAGTACCGCGTGCTCGCCGTCGAGTTTGGTCCGCCCGTACACGCTCAGCGGTCCGGTGCCGTCGGCGATCTCATAGGGGCGATCATGGTCGCCTCTGAAGACATAATCCGTCGACACGTGCACCAGGCGGGCGCCGACCCGGGCGCAAGCCCGGGCGAGATTACCCGGACCGACGGCGTTGATCAGGTGAGCGCCGTCCGGATCGGCCTCGGCCGCGTCGACATTGGTCATGGCCGCACAATTGACCACCACATCGCCGGTGCGGACCACACGTCCGGCGGCCGATTCATCGGTGATATCGAAATCCCGGCGGGTCAGGGCCGCCACGTCGTAACCACGGGAGGCCGCCTCACCAGCAAGGAAACCGCCGACCTGGCCACCCGCGCCGGTAATCACCATCCTCGTTGCCACGCCTAGGAGTCTGGCACGCCGGTTTCGGCTACCGGGTAAGCGGCCCTATCGCCAGTAGCCTAGGCAGGTGCCAGCTGAGACGGAAGTGACGGTAGTGACACGTGGGCGCCCGATGGGGCGCACTGTGGCCGCACTGCTGGCCGTGTTGATCATGGTTAGCACCGGTGTCGCCTGGGGTTCGGTCCGATCGTTCGAAAGCGGCATCTTCCACTTCGCCACCGGAATCCTGGGCGGTGGCGGCAGTAGGGACGGCGCACTCGACATCATGTTGGTCGGCATGGACAGCCGCACCGACGCCCACGGCAATCCACTCTCAGCCGACGAACTCGCCCAGCTGCACGCCGGCGATGACGTCGCGACCAATACCGACACCATCATCCTGGTCCGGATACCGGACAACGGTCGCTCCGCGACGGCGATCTCGATTCCGCGCGACTCCTACGTGGAGGCGCCGGGCCTGGGCAAAACGAAGATCAACGGGGTGTACGGAGAAGTCAAGCTGGACCGGATGAAGGAACTCGTCGAAAACCAGGGCATGGATCCGACCGAGGCCGAACCCCGGGCGGTCGAGGCGGGCCGCAACGCCCTGATCAAGACCGTCGCCGACCTCACCGGTGTCACCGTCGACCGTTATGCCGAGATCGGACTGCTGGGCTTCTCGCTGATCACCGACGCCCTCGGCGGCGTCGAGGTATGCCTGAAAGACCCTGTCGACGAACCACTTTCGGGTGCCGACTTCCCGGCTGGCTGGCAGCGGCTCGACGGCCCACAGGCGCTCAGCTTCGTCCGGCAGCGTCACGACCTGCCGCGCGGCGATCTCGACCGGGTGGTACGTCAGCAGGTAGTGATGGCTTCGCTTGCCCACCAGGTGATTTCGGGTCGCACACTGAGCAGCCCGGCAACTCTGAGTCGGCTGCAGGATGCCATCCAACGCTCGGTGGTGATCTCAACGGGCTGGGATGTGATGGATTTCGTCAAACAACTGCAGAAGTTGGCCGCCGGAAACGTGGCCTTCGCCACCATCCCGGTCCTAGCCGAGGACGGCTGGAGCGACGATGGCATGCAGTCGGTGGTGCGGGTCGACCCCGCTGGTGTGAAGGACTGGGTAGCCGGACTGCTGCAGGACCAGGCGGCGGGCAAGATCGAGAAGGTTGCCTACTCTCCTGAACAGACCACCGCAGACGTCATCAACGACACCGACATCAACGGTTTGGCGGGCGCGGTCTCGGAACGACTCAGCGCCGTCGGATTCACTGCAGGCACCACCGGAAACAACGACAAGACGAAGGTGGTCGAAAGCCAGGTGCAGGCCGCCACCGCAGACGACCTGGGCGCCCAGGCGGTGGCGAAGGACCTCGGCGGACTGCCGATCGTCGCCGATTCATCGATCCCTCCCGGAACAGTGCGAGTGGTGCTTGCTGACGACTACGCCGGTCCGGGTTCCGGACTCGATGGCACGCTGCCGACCTCGGCGATGGTCGACCAGCAGTCCGCCGACGATGCGGCTACGGCCGTTGACGCGGCACTGGCGTCGCCGGTGATCACCGCGGGGTCCAATGACCCGAAGTGTGTCAATTAATGGCGCGCGTCAACTGATGACCAATCTGACCGACGCGCTGTTGACCCCGATACTCTCGGCCGACCCCAAAGGCCCCCGCATCACGTATTACGACGGTGCGGTCGGTGAACGCACCGAGCTGTCTGCCGTGACGCTGGCGAATTGGGCGGCCAAGACCGCCAACCTGCTGCGCGACGAACTCAGTGCGGGCCCGGGCACCCGGGCGGCGATGCTGCTGCCCGCACACTGGCAGACCGCGGCCGTGCTGCTCGGCGCGTGGTGGATTGGCGCGGAGGTGGTGTGCTCCGGCGACGCCGACATCGCACTGTGCACCGCCGACCGGCTTGCCGAGGCCGACGAGATCGTGGCCGGCGGTGAGGTGGCGGTGCTGTCACTTGACCCGTTCGGCAAGGCCGCCCCGAACCTGCCGATCGGCGTCACCGATTACGCCACCGCCGTCCGGGTGCACGGCGATCAGGTTGTGCCCGAACGACATCCGGGCCCGGCACTGGACGGCCGGTCTGCCGACGAGGTGCTTGACGCGGCACAGCGTCGCGCTGCAAACCTCGGCCTCACGTCGGCCGACCGCGTCATGTCGGCCCAGACATGGTCAACCGATACCGAGATCGTCGACAACCTGCTGGCGGTGTTCGCCGCAGGCGCCTCGCTGGTGCTGCTGGCCAACCCGGACCCCGCACTACTCGACCGGCGCCGGGCGACCGAAAAGGTCACCCGGACGCTGGACTCCAGTTAGCTCAGGTCCTGCGGTGGCTTCTGCGGGTGGTGGTCATAGGCTTTCCGCCATGAGCAGCAACCGTGCCCGGCTGGATGTCACTGCGGTGTGCCACGACCTGGTCGGCCCGGACCGCCCGTGGCATCGCCTGGACGTGGTGGAGACCACCGGGTCCACCAATGCCGATCTGCTGGCCCGGCACGCCGCCGGGGAGGACATCGACGGCGCGGTGCTGATCGCCGAACATCAGAGTGCCGGCCGCGGCCGCAACGGACGTGCCTGGTCGACCCCACCCCGATCGCAGATCGCACTGTCGGTGGGCATAGCCGCGGCCGGAGTTCCGGCGAAGGCCTGGGGTTGGGTGCCGCTACTCACCGGCATCGCGGTGGTCGATGCTGTCCGTGCCACTACCGGAGTGGACGCAAAACTCAAGTGGCCCAACGACATTGTGGTCGGCGAGGGAAAACTTGCCGGCATCCTGGCCGAGGTCGCCGCGCCCGATCCGGTGATCGTAGTGGGCCTAGGCCTCAACGTCACGCTGACGGAAGATGAAGCACCCGATCAGCGCGCGACATCGCTTCTCATGTTGGGCTCGACGATGCTGGACCGCAGTGCACTGCTCGGTGCCGTGCTAGCCGAACTCAGCGCCCGGATCCACCGCTGGCGCTCAGCCGGCGGGCCCGACGCCCTCCTAGTCGAGGACTATCGATGCCTGAGTTCAACGCTGGGTACCCGGGTCCGCGCGACCCTGCCCGGTGATCGCGAAATCGTCGGTATCGCAACCGATCTCGATGAAAGCGGTCAGCTGTCCATCGACACCGGCGCCCAGACCGTGGCAGTGTCCGCGGGCGATATCACCCACCTGCGGGCGGCTGCACCGGCGTAGCGTTAGCGCAGCAGCGCGCGGGACATCACAACCCGCTGAATCTGGTTCGTGCCCTCGTAAATCTGGGTGATCTTGGCGTCGCGCATCATTCGCTCCACCGGGTAGTCAACGGTGTAGCCGGCCCCGCCGAACAGTTGCACGGCGTCGGTGGTGACCTCCATCGCGATATCGGAGGCGAAACACTTCGAGGCCGCTGAAATGAATCCGAGATCGGCCTCACCGCGTTCGGCGCGGGCTGCCGCGGAATACACCATCAGCCGGGCGGCCTCGGTCTTCATCGCCATGTCGGCGAGCATGAACTGCACACCCTGGTTGTCGGCGACAGCGCGGCCGAACTGCTTACGGTCCTTGGTGTAGGCGATCGCCGCGTCGAGTGCGCCCTGGGCGATGCCGACCGCCTGGGCGCCGATGGTGGGCCGGGTGTGGTCGAGGGTGGCCAGTGCGGTCTTGAACCCCGTACCGGGATCACCGATGATGCGGTCGCCTGGGACGCGGCAGTTCTCGAAGTACAACTCGGTGGTGGGTGAACCCTTGATGCCGAGCTTGCGTTCCTTGGGCCCGACGGTGAAACCCTCGTCATTCTCGTGAACCATAAATGCCGAGATACCGTTAGCGCCCTTGTCAGGATCGGTCACCGCCATCACGGTGTACCAGGCGGACTTGCCGCCGTTGGTGATCCAGCACTTCGACCCGTTGAGGATCCAGCCGTCGCCGTCGGCCTTGGCGCGGGTCCGCATGGCGGCCGCGTCGCTGCCGGCCTCGCGCTCGGAGAGCGCATACGAGGCCATCTTGCCGTCGGCGATCTCCGGCAGCACCTGCTTCTTCAGCTCATCCGACCCGCTCAGGATCAGACCCATGGTGCCGAGTTTGTTGACCGCTGGGATCAGCGACGCCGACGCGTCGACCCGGGCGACCTCCTCGATGACGATGCAGGCGGCCACCGAGTCCGCGCCCTGACCGCCGAACTCGTCGGGCACGTGAATAGCGTTGAAGCCCGACGCGTTCAGGGCGTCGAGGGCCTCCTGCGGGAAGCGGGCATCTTCGTCGACCGCGGCGGCGTAAGGCTCGATCTCCTTTTCCGCCAGCGCGCGAATGGCGGCCCGCAACTCCTCGTGTTCCTCCGGCAACCGGAATACATCGAACGAAGGGTTACCTGACATGCCAGCCTCCTCAAGTTTTATGGAAAAGAATTTACCTGTGTGCTCACTCGCCCAGCAACTGCGCCCTCAGCGCCCGATCCTTCTCCATGACCTCGGCTTCGGTGTTCGCCTGGAAATCCTCCATCCGTGCGCGCAGACCCGGATCGGCCGACGCCAGGATCCGCACCGCCAGTAACCCCGCGTTGCGCGCACCGCCGATCGACACGCATGCCACCGGTACGCCGGCCGGCATCTGGACGATCGACAGCAGGGAATCCAGGCCGTCGAGTGTGGCCAGCGGCACCGGAACACCGATCACCGGCAGTGGCGTGGCCGAGGCGACCATGCCGGGCAGGTGCGCCGCGCCGCCGGCACCGGCGATGATCACCTCGATGCCCCGGCCGGCCGCACCGCGGGCATAGTCCAGCATTCGACCGGGGGTTCGGTGCGCGGACACCACACCGACCTCGAAGGCCACGTCGAACTCGGCCAGTGCCGTCGCGGCGGCCTCCATCACCGGCCAGTCGCTGTCGCTGCCCATGATCACGCCGACTCGGGGCTTAGTCACCTCCGCCGCTCCCATCTCCGCCGTCCCACCCGTCTAACCATTCTGCGTGCGATAACCAGTGTGCCGCCCGTTCGGCGCGCTCACGCACCGACCCGAGATCAGAGCCCAGAACGTTCACATGACCGATCTTGCGGCCCGGCCGCTCCTGTTTTCCGTAGAGGTGTACCTGGGCGTCCGGAATTCGGCCGAACAGATGGTGCAGTCGTTCGTCCATGATCATCGACGGAGGGTCCGCGGCGCCGAGCACATTGGCCATCACGGTCACCGGGGCGATCGCCCGGGTGTCTCCGAGCGGGTAGTCCAGAACCGCCCGCACGTGCTGCTCGAACTGACTGGTGACCGAGCCGTTCATGGTCCAGTGACCGGAGTTGTGCGGACGCATGGCCAACTCGTTGACCATCAACGTGCCGTCGGTCGTCTCGAAAAGCTCGACGGCGAGCACTCCGACCACACCCAGCTCTGCGGCGATGCGTAGCCCCAGCGCCTCGGCGTCGACGGCCAGCCGATCGGGCAAATCTGGTGCCGGCGCCAACACGGTCACGCAAATCCCCTGATGCTGAACGGTTTCCACCACCGGCCAGGCGGCACCCTGCCCCAGCGGCGAGCGTGCCACCAACGCCGAAAGCTCCCGCCGCATCGAGACCCGCTCCTCGAGCAGAACCTGCACGCCGGCCTCGAGATAGCCCGACACCACCTCGCGGGCATGGGCCAGATCGGTGGTCAACACCACCCCGCGGCCGTCGTAGCCACCGCGCACGGTCTTGACCACCACGGGTGCGTCGATCCGGGCGGCGAACGCGTCGACGTCATCGAGCATCCGAACCTCCACGAACCGCGGCACCGGCACGTCCAATTCCGTGAGCCGCCGGCGCATCGCCAGCTTGTCCTGAGCGAAAACCAGCGCCTCCGGCGATGGCAGCACCGCGACGCCGTCGGCGACGAGGGCATCCAACAGTTCGGTCGGAACGTGCTCATGGTCGAAGGTCAGCGCATCCGCGCCGACCGCGACCCGCCGTAGCGCGTCCAGATCGGTGTGGGATCCGACCACTACGTCGGGGCTCACCTGGGCGGCCGGATCACCGGGGTCCGCCGCCAGCACCCGCAGGCTCTGCCCGAGGGCGATCGCGGCCTGATGGGTCATCCTGGCCAGTTGACCGCCACCCACCATCGCAACCTTCGGCACGGCCAATATCGTGTCATAGCCGAGCTCGCGCAGCGATAACCAGCACCTCTACGCAACCTGCGGCGATGTCCGTAGACTTCTCCGCTGTGTCCTTCGCTGATGCCACGATCGCCCGGTTGCCCCGGCCGATCCGGCCGTTCGCCGAACAGCACCATGAACTGATCAAGTTCGCGATCGTCGGTGCGACGACATTCATCATCGACTCGGTGATCTTCTACACGCTCAAATTGACCATCCTGGAACCCAAGCCGGTGACGGCCAAGGTGATCTCCGGGATCGTCGCGGTGATCGCCTCCTACATCCTCAATCGGGAGTGGAGTTTCCGCGACCGCGGCGGCCGGGAACGCCACCATGAGGCTCTGCTGTTCTTCGGGGTCAGCGGTGTGGGCGTGATGCTGAGCATGGCGCCACTGTGGGTGTCGAGCTATGTCCTGGGCCTGCGGGTACCGAATGTTTCGCTGACCATGGAAAACATCGCGGACTTCGTCTCGGCCTATCTGATCGGCAATCTGCTGCAGATGGCGTTCCGATTCTGGGCGCTGCGTCGCTGGGTCTTCCCGGATGAGTTGGCCGGCGACCCCGACCATGCGCTGGAGTCGGCCCTGACCGCCGGCGGTATCACCGAGGCGATCGAGGACCGGCTATCGGCGCACGAGAATCATTGAGTATCAGTACTCGTCAGAATCCAGGGTGTCGAAGACTTCGTGATACAGCAGTGAGTGCACCTGCTCTACCCGCGGAATGTCGTTGAACTCCAACGGATCCTGCGACGCCGATTCGATGATCAGGGTGCCGGTGCGCACCATCCGGTCGAACAGACCATGCCGGAACTCGACGCTGTTGATCCGCGCCAGGGGAATGTCGATGCCGGCCCGGGTCAGCACACCGTGGCGGTACATCACCCGCCGGTCAGTGATCACGAAGTGGGTCGTCAGCCAGGCGAGGAACGGCCGTAGCGTCAACCAGGCGACCAACAGCAACCAGACTCCGGCGACGACCGCCGACACCACCTTCTTGGTGTTGGCGTCCCACCCGGACTTGGCGACCAGTGCGGCGAGAAATGCAGCCAACGCCGTCGTCACCAACAGCGCCAGGACCGGGATGGTCAGCCGCTTCCAGTGCGGATGACGGTGCAGCACCACCTGCTCGTCGGTTGCCAGCACATTGTCGGGGTAGCCCATGGGTACCATCGTCACCCATGACGAGCGTTACCGAACCGGACATGCATACGACTGCCGGAAAACTGGCCGATCTGCGCAAGCGCGCCGAGGAGGCGCTGCATCCGGTGGGCGAGGCCGCGGTCGAAAAAACCCACGCCAAAGGCAAGCTGACCGCCCGGGAACGCATCCTGGCCCTGCTCGACGAGGGATCCTTCGTGGAACTCGATGGTCTGGCGCGCCATCGGAGCACCAATTTCGGCCTGCAGGACAACCGGCCGGTCGGCGATGGCGTGGTCACCGGCTACGGCACCATCGACGGCCGCGACGTATGCATCTTCAGCCAGGACGCGACGGTATTCGGCGGCAGTCTCGGCGAGGTCTACGGCGAGAAGATCGTCAAGGTTCAGGAATTGGCGCTGAAAACCGGGCGGCCACTGATCGGGATCAACGACGGCGCCGGTGCCCGCATCCAGGAGGGTGTGGTGTCGCTGGGCCTGTACAGCCGGATCTTCCGCAACAACATCCTCGCCTCCGGCGTGATCCCGCAGATCTCATTGATCATGGGTGCGGCGGCGGGCGGACACGTGTACTCCCCCGCGCTGACCGACTTCGTCATCATGGTCAACGAGACCAGCCAGATGTTCATCACCGGACCTGACGTCATCAAAACCGTCACCGGTGAGGACGTCACCATGGAGGAACTCGGTGGCGCTCAGACCCACATGGCCAAGTCCGGCACCGCGCACTACGTCGCCTCCGGCGAGCAGGATGCCTTCGACTATGTCCGCGAACTGCTGAGCTATCTGCCGGCCAACAACTTCAGCGAGCCGCCGCGCACTGCCGCGCCGCCGCACCCGGGTGCAATCGAGGACAACCTCACCGACGAGGACCTCGAACTGGACACCCTGATCCCGGATTCGCCGAATCAGCCCTACGACATGCATGAGGTGATCACCCGGATCCTCGACGATGACGAGTTCCTCGAGGTGCAGGCCGGTTACGCGCAGAACATCATTGTCGGCTTCGGGAGAGTGGACGGTCGGCCGGTCGGCATCGTCGCCAACCAGCCGACCCAGTTCGCCGGCTGCCTGGACATCAACGCCTCGGAGAAGGCCGCGCGGTTCATCCGGACCTGCGACTGTTTCAACGTGCCGATCGTCATGCTGGTGGACGTTCCCGGCTTCCTGCCGGGAACCGAGCAGGAGTACAACGGCATCATCCGTCGCGGCGCCAAGCTGCTGTACGCCTACGGCGAGGCCACCGTCGCCAAGATCACCGTCATCACCCGCAAGGCCTACGGCGGTGCCTACTGCGTGATGGGCTCCAAGGACATGGGTTGCGATGTCAACGTTGCATGGCCGAGTGCGCAGATCGCGGTGATGGGAGCCTCCGGCGCGGTGGGCTTCGTCTACCGTAAGCAGCTCACCGACGCCGCGCGCGACGGCCAGGACGTCGACGCACTGCGGTTGGAGTTGCAGCGCGACTACGAGGACACCCTGGTCAATCCGTACATCGCGGCTGAGCGCGGATACCTGGACGCGGTGATCCCGCCCTCGCACACCCGCGGCTACATCGCCACTTCGCTTCGCCTGCTGGAGCGCAAACTGGTTCAGGTCCCGCCCAAGAAGCACGGGAACATTCCACTGTGAGCGACGCGAACGATCAGACACCTGTGAGCGACGCGAACGATCAGACACCTGTGAGCGACGCGAACGATCAGACCGCGCCAGAGATCCGCGTCCTCAAGGGCAACCCCACCGACGCCGAGATCGCTGCGGTGGTCACCGTTCTGGCCGGCCTGAGCGGCGCACCGGCCGATACCGGCCCGGCCGAAATCAACCTCTGGGGCCATCCGGTCGACAAACTTCGCTACCCGATGACCAGTTGGCAGCGCATTACCCTGCTCGAGCGGACGCACGTCCGTAGATGATCGGGCTGTACGCCCCGATGACGGCGCCATGACCCGCATCGTGCTGGGTTCAGCCTCAACCGGCCGCCTCCGCGTGCTGCGCAACGCCGGGATCGACCCCCTGGTTGTCGTGTCCGGCGTCGACGAGGACGCCGCAATCGCCGCCCTCGGTGCCGACCCCGATCCTGCTGCGGTCGTCACCACGCTGGCCCGAGCGAAAGCCGACGCGGTGGCCCGCGAGTTGGATGCGCTGGTGGCCGCCGACTGTGTGGTGATCGGTTGCGACTCGATGCTCTACGTCGACGGCGAACTCCGCGGCAAACCTGGAACACCGGAAGAGGCTCGGCGCCAATGGAATTCGATGGCCGGCCGGGCCGGGCAACTCTTCACCGGACACTGCGTCGTCCGCATACTCGATGCGCGCACCATCGCGACCGAAACCGCCGCGGAGGTGACCACTGTGCGGTTCAGCATTCCCACCGAAGCCGAACTGACCGCCTACATCGCCGGCGGCGAACCACTGAATGTGGCGGGCGCCTTCACCATCGACGGACTGGGCGGCTGGTTCGTCGACGGCGTCGAGGGCGATCCGTCCAACGTGGTGGGCCTCGGCCTTGCCGTCACCCGGCGGCTATTGGAATCGGTCGGCCTGTCGATCGGCGACCTCTGGAGAGCCAACCCGGTCAGCTGATCGGTAGGCTGGCCAACGTGCCATTGCCCCCGGATCCCGCCCCCGCCCTGCAGGACTACGCCCACCCCGAGCGTCTGGTCACCGGCGACTGGCTGTCGCAACATCTGGGCACGCCCGGTCTGGTGCTCGTCGAGTCCAATGAGGACGTGTTGCTCTACGACGTCGGGCACATCCCCGGTGCGGTCAAGATCGATTGGCACCTCGACCTCAACGACCCGCATGTGCGCGACTACATCAACGGCGAGCAGTTCGCGAATCTGATGAATCGCAAAGGGATTTCCCGCGACGACACCGTGGTGATCTACGGCGACAAGAGCAACTGGTGGGCGGCCTACGCGCTCTGGGTGTTCACCCTGTTCGGCCACCCCGACGTCCGCCTTCTCAACGGCGGCCGCGACGCGTGGCTGGCAGAGGGCCGCGATACGACACTGGACGTTCCCGAGAAGAGAACCACCGGTTATCCGGTTGTTCAGCGCAATGACACTGTGCCCGACGCTCTTCGCCCGAGTGGCTCATCGCAGATCAGGGCCTTCCAGGCCGACGTCCTGGCATCGCTGGGCTCGTCCACCCTCATCGACGTCCGCTCACCTCTGGAGTACACCGGCGAACGCACCCACATGCCGGACTATCCCGAGGAGGGGGCGTTGCGCGGCGGCCACATCCCCACCGCGGTTTCGGTGCCGTGGGCCAAGGCAGCCGACGAGACCGGCCGGTTCCGCACCCGCGCCGAACTTGACGAGATCTACTCCTTCGTCACCCCCGGCGACAACAACATCGCCTACTGCCGCATCGGCGAACGGTCCAGCCACACCTGGTTCGTGCTGACCCACCTGCTCGGCATCCCCGGTGTGCGCAACTACGACGGATCGTGGACGGAATGGGGCAACGCCGTGCGGGTGCCGGTGGCCGTCGGCGACGAACCGGGATCCGTGGCCGGCACCCGGTGAGTATGCCCGCACCACTGGCCGAGGTGATCTCGGAGTTCGCCGAGATGGCCGGTCAGGACAAGCTCAACCTTCTTCTGGAATTCGCCAACGAACTGCCCGCCCTGCCGGGCGACCTCACCGTGGCGGCAATGGAACCGGTGCCGGAATGTCAGTCGCCACTCTTCCTGCATGTCGACGCCGCCGATCGCGACAGTGTTCGGCTGTATTTCAGCGCGCCGGCCGAGGCGCCGACCACTCGCGGGTTCGCCTCGATTCTGGCGGCCGGCCTGGACGGCCAAGCGGCGGCCGACATTCTGGCGGTACCGGATGACTTCTACTCCGAACTCGGCCTGGCGGCACTGATCAGCCCACTGCGACTGCGCGGGATGTCGGCGATGCTGACCCGAATCAAACGGCGGTTGCGAGCCGCCTAGAACGGTGGGGGGTCGGCGGCCCAGCGTGCTTCGTTGAGGCCGCGTTCCCAGGCGGTGCGGGCGGCGCGTTCGGCGGCGCGGGTGCGTTTTCGGGTGGGCATCATCAGGGTGCGCCCCGGGTTGTCGGGTGGCGGTTCCGATTGCGGCACCGTAAGCGTTTCGGTGGGGGTGGCCAGGTGCGGGAAGAACAGCGCCCCGCCCGGTGTCGTGGTGTAGACACGCCCCGATGGCGAGGTGAAGATGATGGTGCCGTCCGCGAATTGCCGTTCGGACCACCCGTTGTCCCCACACCAGAACGTCTTCAATAAATGGTGCGGACGACATTTGAGGTGGATGTTCGACGGATGAGTCACCCCACCCAACGCCCACGGAACGGAATGGTCGAGGTCGCAGAACTCCGCCGGCACATCACAACCCGGGAACCGACACCACAGGTCCCGGGCCCGAATGAATTCGGCTAGCGCCACCGACGGCCGGTACTGCGGCTCGGCGGTGAGTTGATCCGCCGGCGTCAGAGGTCGCAGTCGGGCCCGGGTGGCGAGATCGCGGACCGTCTCCGCCGACACCGCCCCGAAGCCCGGCAGATAGCCCGGCGTGCTGCCATCCCCGGATACCGTGGCGGCCTCGGCCAGCACATGAATCACCGCCTGCGCCGGCGCGGCCCCGGCGTCGGCGGCAGGGCACTGCGCCGATCCGCAGTCACACACCATCGAGTCCTGCCCCGCCGCCAACGCCGCCAACGCATCCGCACGACGCTGCCGCTTCGTGCGCGAATCATCACCGCACACCGTCGCCGCCACCAGATCCAGGCGCCGATCCACCACCGCGGCATCCGCGGTGCGCAGCGCACCCCAAAACTGGGTCACCCCATCCTGCGACGCACCCATCTCCACATGACGATCGTCGGTGCGATCACGCACCACCCGCTCCGCCGCAGGATCAAGCGCCCGCACCCGCCAATCCACCAACTCCGTCACCCGCCGCCGCGATAACGCATTCCACCCCGGCGCCGCCGCGGCCAACTGGGCATCAATGGCCGCTAACACCTCCACATCGGTGATCAAGCCGGTGCGGAACACCACGGTCATGACCACCCGGAAATCCACCAACCCCGCCGCCATCGCCGCACCCAACTTCGGCAACCGCTCCACCAACTCCACCCCGTAATTCATCTCCGAGGACGCCCGCCCCCGACTCACCCCCAACTCCGCGGCCACCTCCGCCGCCACCGCCTCCCAGTTATCGACACACCACTGAAACCGATCCATCGCATCGCCATCACCCATCCGCACCTGACACAACCGGCCCGCCGCCAACAACCGCCGCGCCACCGCCGCCCGCTCATCACGCAGCGCACACGCCATCTCCGCCAACAACGCCGGCTCATCACAGGACTCGAACATACATTCGATAGTAGAGACACCCACCGACACGAACCCAGACTGTGGATTGACGTAGGCAGCGATCCCCGAACGGCCACGCTCTACACTCCGTGCGAGCCCTATTCTTAAAGCAGTTCTAAGAGTCCACAGGAGGCGTGGTGCCCACCCAGAATCAGACCATCTCCAAGGTCCTCGTCGCCAACCGTGGTGAAATCGCGGTGCGGGTGATCCGGGCGGCCAGGGATGCCGGTCTGGGAAGCGTGGCCGTCTATGCCGAACCGGATGCCGACGCACCACACGTACGCCTCGCCGACGAGGCCTTCGCCCTCGGCGGCCAAACCTCCGCGGAGTCCTATCTCGACTTCGGCAAGATCCTCGACGCCGCAGCGAAATCGGGCGCCAACGCCATCCACCCCGGCTACGGATTCCTCTCCGAGAACGCTGATTTCGCCCAGGCCGTCATCGACGCCGGGCTGATCTGGATCGGTCCCAGCCCGCAGTCCATCCGCGATCTCGGCGATAAGGTCACCGCCCGACATATCGCGGCCCGCGCACAGGCACCCCTGGTGCCCGGCACGCCCGACCCGGTTAAGAATGCCGACGAGATAGTGGCCTTCGCTCGCGAGTTCGGCGTCCCGATCGCGATCAAGGCGGCCTTCGGCGGCGGCGGCCGTGGCATGAAGGTGGCCCGCACCCTCGAGGAGATCCCCGAACTGTTCGAATCGGCCACCCGCGAGGCCATCGCCGCCTTCGGTCGCGGCGAGTGCTTCGTCGAGCGCTACCTCGACCAGCCGCGCCACGTTGAAGCTCAGGTGATCGCCGATCAGCACGGCAACGTCATCGTCGCGGGAACCCGCGACTGCTCACTGCAACGCCGATTCCAGAAGCTCGTCGAAGAGGCTCCGGCGCCCTTCCTGACCGACGCGCAGCGCAAGGAGATCCATGAGTCGGCCAAACGGATCTGTAGGGAATCCGGTTACTACGGTGCGGGCACCGTGGAGTACCTCGTCGGCCAAGACGGCCTGATCTCCTTCCTCGAGGTGAACACCCGCCTTCAGGTGGAGCATCCGGTCACCGAGGAGACCTCCGGCATCGATCTCGTTCTTGAGCAGTTCCGAATCGCCAATGGCGAAAAGCTGGCTCTCACTGAGGATCCCGAGCCGCGCGGGCATTCCATCGAGTTCCGGATCAACGGTGAGGATGCCGGTCGCGGGTTCCTGCCCGCGCCCGGACCGGTCACCAAGTTCGAGCCTCCGACTGGTCCCGGCGTTCGCCTGGACTCCGGTGTCGAGTCCGGATCGGTCATCGGCGGCCAGTTCGACTCCATGCTGGCCAAACTGATCGTGAGCGGAGCCACCCGCGCGCAAGCCCTGCAGCGAGCGCGGCGCGCACTCGAGGAGTTCAACGTCGAAGGTCTGGCCACCGTGATCCCGTTCCACCGTGCGGTGGTCAGCGACCCTGCCTTCATCGGTGACGAGAACGGCTTCACCGTGCACACCCGATGGATCGAAACGGAGTGGAACAACACCGTCGAACCGTTTACCGGCGGCGGTGAGATCGACGACGAGGAGAACCAGACACGCCAGACTGTCGTTGTCGAGGTCGGTGGCCGACGGCTTGAGGTGTCACTGCCGGGCGGTCTCGCACTCGGAAACGGCGGCGCAACCGATGCCGGCGTCCGCAAGAAGCCCAAGCCGCGCAATCGCGGGGCGCACGGCGGTGCCGCGGCCTCCGGTGACGCGGTGACCGCGCCGATGCAGGGCACCGTCGTCAAGGTGGCCGTCGAGGAGGGGCAGACGGTCAGCATCGGCGACCTCGTCGTCGTGCTGGAGGCCATGAAGATGGAGAACCCGGTGACCGCCCACAAGGACGGCGTCATCACCGGACTCGCCGTCGAGGCCGGGGCGGCCATCACCCAGGGCACTGTTCTGGCCGAGATCAAGTAGCCGACTACCGCGCGACGGTGGACCCGGTCGAGATCAACGCCGGTGCGTGGTACCTGCTGCCGATTCGCACCGACGAGTGGGCAACTCAGGCCTGCTACGCGTGGGCGGTCTGTGAGCCCACTACCGGCGACCCGGTCGCGGAAGTAATGCTGGATCCTCCGAGCGGCACGGTCACCTCACGTGCACAACCGGGACACGACGACGCCGCCGCCGCGGCATCCGGATCGGTGCGACGATTCGCCGCAGGCCTCAACGGCCCGACAACTCCCACACCGTGGCCGACATCCGGTCCGTGATCGCGGTGACGGTGACCCGGCCGTCGTCGTCGGCCCGGCATGACATCGCTTGTAAGACAGCGTTATTGCGCAACCGCGCCTCGCCGTGGCACACCCAGGTCAACGGGATGCCGATCTGTTGTTTGCGCCAGTGGACAGTGTCGGCATCGACCGCCGGAACGCTGAAGCTCCAGGCGGCATCACCACCGGTGCCCAGGGCGCGCTGACCGTCGCACGCCTTCGCAGAGCGGGTCGCCATGGTGAAAGCGGCAGCAGCCGCACCGCTGTCCGGATATACCGCGACGGCCTCGGCCACCACGTGTTCGTGAGTGTCGCCGTCGGTGAACAACAGCACATGAAACTTCGACCAGGAGTCACCCATGAATGCTGACATTCCAACCGCATCCAGAGCCGAGCAGGCCGGCACCGCCGACGCCCCGACAATGGGACGGGACCGGTCGGCGTCGACCTGCAGCCTGACCCCGACGACGTCACCGATCTCAGCCGGGCCGAGCAGAACCTGATCGGTGTCGGCCGCCCGCAGCCCATTCGTCGACATCGCGCGATCCCACCGCGCGGCACCGGACACGGTGTGTGCGCAACCGGTGAGCAAAAGGGCCGTCGAGGCGATCAGAGCCACCTGCTGCCGCATGGGCGGCAATGCTAACCGGGTGACGGTGACAGCGTCGAAAGTCCGATGTCTTCACCGAGGCAGTCGGCGGCGGCAAGGCCGGAGAGCCCGGCCATCGGCAATCCGCCGCCGGGGTGGGCGCTGCCGGAGGCGAGGTATAGCCCGCGCATACCCCGCACCCGATTGGGTGGGCGCTTGAACGCGGCGAACCGATCATTGCTGGCCGCGCCGTAGATGGCGCCCCGGCTACCGGGGAATTCGGTGGCCAGATCTGCCGGGGTGCGCCGCCAGACCAGCGCGTCACCGTCGCTCCAGCGTCCGGCCGCCCGGATGCGATGTTCCATCGCCGTCGCGAGCGTGGTCCAGACCTCCGGCGCCCGCGATCCGTGCGCGGGTTCGGCCGGGGCGTTGGCCATCGCGAACACCGGTTCGGCGTCCGCCCACCCGGTCAGTCCATGGCAGCGTTCCTGCGCGCACAGATAGACCGTCGGCGCCACCGGCGGGCGGTCGCGATCGAAGATATCGGCGAACTCCGCGTCGTAGTCGGCCGGGAACAGCACCTCGTGCGGTCGGCGGTCGGCCAACCGGGCAGCGCGCAACACCCCGGTCCAACCGGACATCGAGGGCGCCGCCGCGGCGGGCAGACGCCGGCCGGCATCGGGCAGCCCACCGTGGCGAAGCCACCCGGCGTCCGCGTTCACCACGACCGCCCGGCCGAGCCGCAGCCCACCGCCGGTCAACTCGACGCCGACCGCCGCACCGTCGCGCACCACCACCCGCTCGACCGGGACTCCGCACTCGATGACACCGCCGCGGGACTCGATCGCGGCGGCCATCGCCGAGACCAGGGCACTGATGCCACCCTGAACCCCGTAGCCACCGAGTGAAAGTTCAACGTGTGCAATACAATTCAGGGTGGCCGGGGCGCTGCGAGGATCGCTGCCGTTATAGGTCGCGTAGCGGCGCAGCAGCATCCGAAGATGCGGCTCGCTAACGTGGCGGTCGATACCGGCGGCCATGCTGCGCATCGGATCGATCGCGGCAACGGCCCGCGGGTGGCGCAGTGCGAGGCCGACCATTGCCGCCCATGTCGGGGCCGGACCCTCGACGAAGTGCGGTGCCGCCGACTCCCAGATCAAGCGGCTGTAGCCCAGGAACGACGCGAGTTCACTCTCCGCCTCCGGCCCAAGTGTCGATCGGACGTTGGCGAGCGTCTGGTGCGGATCGTGAGCGACGTCCAGCACAGCGCCGTCGGCGTAGTGGTAGCGGAAACCCGGATCCAGCCGACGCAGTCCCACCACGTCGTCGAGGCGGACACCGGCACGTGCGAACAGCCCACCGAACACCTCGGGCAGGGTCAGCACGCTGGGGCCGGTCTCAACCTGCACCCCGTCCAACACGACGGTGCCGGCCTTGCCGCCCGGCCGCGGCCCGGCCTCGAGTACCCGCACGCCCACTCCGCGGGCAGCCAGCGCAAGTGCGGCGGCCAGTCCGCCGATACCGGCGCCGATCACCAGCACATCGGCACCACGCTCAACTGACATGCGGATCCCCGCGTCCGGCGGCCCGCAGCATCCGCGGGCCGAGGCTATCCCAGGTCGCTCGTCCCCGCGGAGCCACCAGTGCGCTGAAGCCGGGCAGTGGGTCGCGGGGGTGGGTGCGGGCCCGGTGTCCGTCGGTCGCCGCCTTCACCGCGCTGTCGATCACGTCCAGCCCATCCAGTAGTGCGCTCTCGACCGCGGGCATCGGCCCACCGACGACCGCGCCGGAGATCGGCGTCGAGAAGCGCACCAGCGCGGCCGGGCGGTCCCGTTCCAGAAACACATAGTCGAGGCTCACCGCGACCAGATCGACCGGATTGTGGTCATGCAGGATGCCCAGACCCCCCTTGAGGTCCAGCGGACGCAGGTGTGCCGGACGCTGCCGGCCCTGCGGAAACATCCACAGCGCGCGGCCGGGCCGATCCAGAATGGCGGCGCAGGATTGCAGGCATTCCCGGGCGCGGTCGGGGGTGCTGCGGTCCAGTGGCAGAGCGCCGAGCCAGCCCAGGAACGGCAGGGTGCGAATACTCCGGACATCCACCATCGCCCAGCCCACTCCGCCAAGGGCTTCGTCAAGCACCAGCAGAAGCATCGGGTCCCACCAGGCGACGTGGTTGGCCGCGAAGATGATCGGTCGATCAGCCAGGGCGGCACGGGCGTCGGGTAAGCCGTGGACCCACAGCCCGTCCAGACCGCATGCAACGCGGCGGCGCGCATATGGCCGGGTGACGCGAAGGAAGGCGGGTCGGCGGGAGTCCCCGGCCCGTGCCAGGGCCTTACGATCGGCGTTCACGCGCGCTCGGCGCGGGCGGGGTAGGAACGCCCACGCCAGCGGATGTCGCCGCGGCGGCTCCACCGATAGCTGGTGCCCAGCACGCCCATCATGGCCAGTACGGCCACCGGATGCAGCAGCACGCTGAGCGGACTGTGGCCGTATCGCAGCGCCATGATCATCCGCAGACACACGTTGGCTGCCACGCCGACCGCGGCGGCGGCGGCCAACTGCCCAGCGCCGGTTGCCAGCGCCAGGGGCAGCGCCACGTAGGGCGCGACGAACAACACCAGGTGCAGCCCCATCACGACGATCATCGCCACGGGATGTCCGCCGATGCCCTCGTAGAAGTTTTTGGCGAAACCATGCATGAGTGCGGTGGCATCCGGGTACATCCGGCACTCGGCCATCCGGTCGCCGTCGGCGAAGACGACCCGCCCGCCGCCCTGTTTGACCGCGCGGCACATTGCCATGTCATCGACGAGTTCGGCACGCACCCGCGACCAGCCGCCCACCGCCTCCAGTGCGCTGCGCCGGATCATCAGTAGCTGTCCGTTAGCCGCCAGCACCCGCGGGTCGCGGGTCCGGTAGACCAGGGGCATCGGCAGCCATGCCACATAGGACAGATGCAGCAGCGGCATCATCAACCGTTCGACGAAGCTTCCGGTGCGCTGCCGGGGCACCGCCGTTACCACCGCGGCGCCGAGTCCGCCCGTCACCTGCTCGGCCGTGCCGAGCAATGACAGCATTCGTAGTACACCGTCGGCGCGCAGTGTGACATCGGCGTCGATATTCAGAATTACGTCGCAGTCGGCCAGCGCGCTAAGTCGTTGCAGCGCATACGGTTTGCCGACCCAGCCGACCGGCAGAGCGTCACCGGTGATCACCCGTAGGCGTGGCAGTTCGGCCTGCAGGCGCGTAAGCACCGCATCGGTGCCGTCGGTGGAGCCGTCGTCATAGACGATGATCTCGGTGATCGGCCCGTGCGCGGCGTCGACGGATCGGACGCAGCGCTCGATATTGGCCACCTCGTCACGTGCCGGTATCAGCACGCTGATGCCGCCCGGTGCGGCTGCGGCCGCCTCGGGCAGCGCGCGGCCACGGGTCCAGCAGACCGCGTTGAACGCCACCAGGCCCAGCGGCATCAGCGCGGGCAGGGCCAGCAGGGCGGCCAACGCCCGGGGTCCGCTAAAGCTCATACCCGCGCCCCCGAGGTCCCGCTCTGCAATCTTCCGCTCAGCAACCTGCCCAACCGGCCCTCGCGGTCGCCGGAGAACAGCGGCAGCCACATCGAGTTGGGGCCGGCGGCCCGGTGCACGCGCATCCGCACCAGCGGCCGCAGCAGGTGCGTATCGACCCGATCGGGTACCAGGTTCTCGCCGATCCCGTAGCCCTCATCCGACCCGCACCGACCCCGCAGCTGATAGCGCTGATAGAACGGCCCGTTGTCAAGCAGCGCACTGACGTCCACCTCGACCGGCTGTCCGTCCGGATCGGCGAAGGTGGCACCGGTGGGCCAGCGCAGCCCCCACGCGCTGCGCCGGAGGCCGCTGACCGCAAGGCCGGCATCCTCGCGGACACGGCTGGTGCCGTCGGCGGCGAGTTCCACAACCAGGTCGCGCGCGGCGGCCCCGTCGGCAGTGGGCTGCAGACGGTAGAAGATCAGGTCGCGGCCCGGCAGCGCGAGCCGGCCCCACCACCAACTTTGAACACCCAGTCCGTGCAGGGGTTGCGCGCCGCTGTTGCGGTCGTGGTAGCCATTGCCCTCGACCCGCAGCGCTCCGCCGGGGGTCTGCAATTCCAGTCGGCCCCGACCCGCGCCGATCATCGGCGTCCACCGGTGCGTGCACGCCGGATCGGCGGGCACACCGGCGTCGGCGCTCTCCGAGTCGCGGCGCAGCGACCCGGAGAGCGACAACTGCCCGGTGGCCCGGCCGCCGGTGGGCAGGGCGAGGTCGAGGGTGGCCCGCAACTCACGGGTCGGGGCGCCACCGGCAACACCTGGGGTGTCGGTCCAGGCGAAGGAACAGTCGCCGATCCGCCAGGACCTTCCGTCATCACCCCAGGAGCACTGATCGGGCGGAAATTCGGAGAGCAGATAAAACCGCTCGCGGCCGCCGCCATAGACGACCAGATTGACGCTGGGACGGTCGAGGGGCAGTTGCGGCCGACCGGCGCGCGACGCCGCGGCGTAGCCCGGCAAAAAGGGCAGCCCCCAGGACCAGATGAGGGTCGCGCCCTGGCCCCGATCGTCGACGATGTCGACGTAAAACCAGGTGAAGCCGCCCGGACTTCGCATAACTGCGGGGTCCGGCGCACAGTCGGCAGAACAGATCGTGATCAGAAGGCCTCCGGAATCCGGCCCGGGGTGGGCCCGGAACCTGCGGGATCTAGGCTAACGTCATCGCACTCGTGAGCCAGCACCCGCTCACGCCGGTGTTTTGTGAAAGGCAACCGGACATGACCTCCATGCTTTTCGACGTCTACACACTCAAACCGATGCAGCGTCGCTATCTCACAATCACGATGGACCGGGTGTCGCGGTCCTTCGCACTGGTCGTCCCCTGGCTGGAGGACCCACTACAGGACTATATGGCGACCGCCTACCTGCTCTGCCGCGCGCTGGACAATATCGAGGACTGCGGTCAGCCCCTGGCCTGGCAGCAGCAGCGCTTCGCCGAGTTCACCGGACTGCTGGCCGAGCCCGAGTCCGCGCCCGCCCGGCTGGCCGAATGGGAAGCGGCATCGTGGCCCGGGCTGTCGCCGGACGAGCGGGCGTTGATGACACTCGAGGGCGGATTACCGCTGTGGTTGATCTACGCCAGCTTTCCGACCCGCACCCGCTCGATTCTGCGGAACTGGATTTCGGTGATGGCCACGGGCATGGAAGCGGTCTGCGACCCGGCACAGTCTGCGTCGGTGACCCTGCGCCGCAACGTGCGGGTGCTGACGACTGTCGAGGCCTACAACGACTACTGCTATTCGGTGGCCGGCACCGTGGGCGGGATGGGCACCGAACTCGTCATCGACCACTACGGGTTGTCGTGCGCTGAGGCGACGAGCCTGCTGGCAGGAAGCCAGGCCTGTGGCCGCGCACTGCAGAAGACCAACGTACTCAAGGATTTCGCCGAAGACCTCCAGCGTCAGATCTGCTACCTGCCCGATGAGTGGCTGCGCGACATCGACCACACACCATTAAATTTGGGCGGCGCGCCGGTCGGTTGGGTCCGGGACCTGCTCGACGATATCCTCACCGAGTTGCGAAGCGCCACAGCGTATGTGCTTGACGTGCCGCACCGGGCCAAGGGTTATCGCATCGCCTCCCTGATGTGTTTACTACCGGCGTACGAGACGATCCTGTGCGCGGCTCGGCGCCGGGCGGAACTGTTCACGGCCGGACATCAGATCAAAATCGACAGATCCACGATGGTCCGGTGCATTCACGACGCCGCCTCGCTGGCAGTCGATGACGACGCCATCCGCGGCCTCAGTCAGGACTTCGAACGCGCGATCCGCGACACGCTGCAGACGGCCGCGTCGGCGACGTGACTCTCAGCCGATAGCACCGAAAAAGGTACGCACGTCGTCGATGAACAACTCGGGTTGTTCGAACGCGGCGAAGTGGCCGCCGCGCGGCATGTCGGTCCAGTGCGTGATGTTGTACTTCGGCTCGCACCATCGCCGCGGCGCCCGCAGGATCTCCCTGGGGAAGGCCGCGATGCCGGTCGGCACCTCGACTCGGCCGCCTTCGGCGAGGTTCTTGAAGCTCTCCCAGTACAGCCGGGCCGACGATGCGCCCGACGCGGTGGCCCAGTACAGCATGACGTTGTCCAGTAACTCGTCTCGGCTCAGCACGTTCTCGGGGTGACCGTCGCAGTCGGTCCACGCCCAGAACTTCTCGACGATCCACGCCATCTGCGCCACCGGCGAATCGACCAGCCCGTAACCCAGGGTCTGCGGCCGGGTGGATTGCTCCTCGGAGTAGCCCATGCCCCAGCGCTGGTGGTACATCAGGGCCTCAAGGGCCGCCTGTTCACCGGCCGTGGGGTCGGCCATCGCCTCTGGCGTCGGCATGGCGATGGGCATATTGGTGTGGATCGCGATGCAGCCGTTGCCGCCATCGGCCGAGGCGTCACGTCCGATCTGGGTGGTGACAGCCGCGCCCCAGTCGCCACCCTGGGCGCCGTAGCGGCCGTAGCCGAGCCGAGCCATCAGGGTGCCCCAGGCCGTCGCGATCTTCTCGACGGTCCAGCCCGTGGCGGTGGGTTTGCCGGAGAAACCGTAGCCGGGCAGCGACGGGCACACCACATGGAAGTCACGGCTCAGCGGCTCGATGACCTTCGAGAACTCGACGATCGAACCGGGCCAGCCGTGGGTGATGATCAACGGCAGCGCGTCGGGCTTCGCACAGCGCTGGTGAATGAAATGGATATCCACACCGTCGATGTCGGTGACGAACTGATCGAAGCGATTCAACGCGGCCTCCCTGGCCCGCCAGTCGTACCCATCCGCCCAGTAGGCGGCCAACTCCCGGGTGTAGTCCAGTGGGATGCCCTGGGTCCAGTCCGGCACGCATTCGCGCTCCGGCCACCGGGTGCGCTTCAGCCGCTCACGCAGATCGGTGAGGTCGGCGTCGGGCACGGCGATCCGGAATGGATGGACAGCGGGGGAAGTATCGGCCATGGGCCTGATTATGACCGCCGGGGTTCACTAGGCTTTGAGGAATGCGCCTGGTGATCGATCTCAACAAGTGCCAGGGGTATGCGCAGTGCATTCCCCTTGCGCCCGACGTGCTGCACCTGAGTGGCGAGGAAGCCGTCACCTACGACCCCAACCCGGACGATTCGCAGCGCCAGCAGGTCCTCCGGGCTGCCGCGTCGTGCCCGGTGCAGGCCATCATCCTCGAACTCGACCCGCCGGCCGACCGGGACACCAAGTGACTTCCGGGCTGCGCGGTACCTATTCGTTCGATGAGATCGTCAAGAAGTTCCGAGCCGAGGGCCGGATCGTCATCGTCGGAGCGTCATTGGCCGGACTGCGTGCCGCAGAAGCATTGCGGGAGAAGGGTTTCGAAGGCTCGCTGACGATCATCGGCGACGAGCCGCACGAACCCTACGACCGCCCGCCGCTGTCCAAGCAGGTGCTCAAGGGCTGGGTGCCGGCCGATCACACCAAACTGCCCCGGCTGCGCAGGGTGGATGCCGACTGGAAACTCGGCGTGGCGGCGGTGAGCCTGGACCGGTTCAACCATGTCGTCAAACTGGGCAATGGCGAGGAGGTCGAATACGACCGGTTGCTGATCGCCACCGGAACCCGGGCCCGGCCGTGGTCGAATCCGGAGGAGGCGGCGCTGCAGGGCGTGTTCACCGTCCGCACCGTGGAGGATGCCACGGCACTGGCCGCCGCGTTCAAGGCACACCCCAAACGAGTTCTGATCGTCGGCTCGGGTTTCGTCGGCTCGGAGATCGCCTCGGTGTGCCGCGATCTGGACCTGCCGGTGACGGTGGCCGAACGCGGCAGCGGCCCGCTCAAAGGCGCGCTGGGCGGGGTAATCAGCGATATCGCGGCGGCCATGATGCGCGACGCCGGGGTGGACCTGCGCGTCGGCACCTCCGTGACGGCCCTGCACGGAGACGACTCCGGCCACGTCCGCTCGGCGACACTGTCGGACGGGACTGTGCTCGACGTCGACGTGGTGGTGCCGTCGCTGGGCTCGATCCGCAACGTGGAATGGCTCGACGGCGCCGGCCTGGCGGCCGGCCAGTGGGGCGTGGGCTGCGACGCCGGCTGCCGGGCCTTCGACATCAACGGCGTGGTGACCGACCACATCTTCGTGGCCGGTGACGTCGCCCGCGCTCCGCATGTGCTGTACGGCTACGAGTTCCTGGCCTTAGAACATTGGGATAACGCAGTTCTCGGCGCCGAAGTCGCCGCCAACAACATGCTCAACCTGGAGGTGGGCCGTCGACCGCACCTGCCGCTGCCGTCGTTCTGGTCCGGGCAGTTCGGGGTGAATATCAAGAGTGTCGGAGTGTGCTCGTTCGGCGACGAGATCGTCTTCACCCAGGGGTCACCGGAGGATCGGCGGTTCGCGGCCGCGTACGGAAGGAACGGCCGCATCGTCGGGGCGGTCACGTTCAACCATGGCAAGTGGCTGCCCTACTACGCCGAACTGATCGAGCGGTCCGCGCCGTTCCCGCCGCCGCCGCCCGGCTATGACCAACCGGTGAACCACGAGGTGATGCCGGCCCGATTCCCCGATCCCCGGGAACCGTCCGGAAATCCCGATGTCGTGCTCACCGGACATGACCCCACTGACCGCCACGCCGAATTCCGGCCCCGCAGCCGCTGACTGAGCCACGAGCAGGAGTTACGAAGACCATGGATGCCGCAACCGCGTGGGCCGAGGCGATGAAGTTCTCCAACCGCCCGAACCCGTACCCCTACTTCGAAGAACTGCGCAAGACCCCCGTGGCCAAGGTTGCCGAGCACACTTACGTCGTCACCGGCTACCCGGAAGTGCTTGCGCTGGCTCATGATCCGCGGATCAGCTCCGATATCGGCCGCAGCCCGTCCGGGTTGTTCGGGGAGAGCGACGCCAAACTCGAGGCATCCGAGGCGGCCCAGGCTAAAGACAGCAGCATGCTGGTCTCCGACCCGCCCGGCCACGACACGATGCGGCGGCAGTTCATGCGCCACTTCGGGCCGCCGCACACCCCGGATCTGATCCCTTCGCTGGCATCGTTCGTGGTCGACCTGGCCAATGAACTGCTCGACAACGTGAAGGCGCGCGGCGGCACCCGGATGGATGTCGTCGACGACTTCTCCTACCCGATCCCGGTATCGGTGATCTTCCGGGTGATGGGGGCGCCGGTGGAAGACGAACCGAAATTCCACGCCTGGGTGGTGGACTTCATGCAGGGCGCAGACGTAGGTCCGGAACGCGGCACCGCCGACGGCAAAGCTGCGGTGGCCAAGGCGGCTGCGAGCATGGCGGAGCTGGACGCCTACATGCGCGCCATGGTCGAGCGCCTCGCCCGCGAGCCCGGTCCGGGCCTGCTGTCGGCGGTGCTGCACGACGACGGACCGGACGGGCCGGTATCGCAGGAGGTGGCGGCATCCAACGCGATGCTGCTCCTGATCGCCGGGCACGACTCCACCGTCAACACCATCACCAACTCGATCATGACGCTGCTGCGCAATCCGGGCTCGTGGGATCTGTTGCGGGACAACCCGGAACTGGTCCCCCGCACGGTCGAAGAGGTGCAGCGACTGCAGGGGGCGGTGCAGTTTTTCCCGAGCCGCTGGGCCACCGCCGATATCGAGATCGCCGGCACCCGGATACCGGCCGGCTCAGCGGTCTTTCTGGTCTATGCCGCTGCCAACCGCGACCCGCGGCGTTTCCCCGACCCGGACCGGTTCGACCCGATGCGGGAGAACAACGAGCACGTCGGCTTCGGCAGCGGTATCCACACCTGCTTCGGCGGCCCGCTGGCACGTTTGGAGGTGAATCTGGCGCTCGAGGTCTTCCTACGCCGGGTCCGCTCGCCGAGGCTTGTCGTCGACCCGCCGCCGTACCGGCACAACCAGGTGTTCCGCGGTCCGCGGCACCTCTGGGTCGACTTCGCCGAGATCCTCGATTGATGTGAGCGCACCCGACTCGCTGGCCCGGTTCGCACCCGCGACCCGGGAATGGTTCACCGGCACCTTCGCCGAGCCCACCCCGGCCCAGGAGCAAGCCTGGTCGGCGATCGGCGACCGCGAGCACACCCTGGTGATCGCCCCGACCGGATCCGGCAAGACGCTGGCGGCCTTTCTGTGGGCGATCGACCGACTGGCCCATGAGCCCGGCACCGGCACCCGGGTGCTCTATATCTCGCCACTGAAGGCACTCGCCGTCGACGTCGAACGCAACCTGCGTACTCCACTGGCGGGCATCTCCCGCATCGCCGACCGGGACGGTGCGCCGGCGCACACGATCAGCGTCGGCGTCCGTTCCGGGGACACCCCGCCCGCCCAACGCCGAGCACTGCTCGCCAATCCCCCCGACATCCTGATCACCACGCCGGAATCGCTGTTCCTCATGCTCACCTCGTCGGCCCGGGACACCCTGACCGACGTACGATGCGTGATCATCGATGAGGTGCACGCCGTGGCCGGTACCAAACGCGGTGCGCATCTTGCGCTTTCACTGGAGCGCCTAGACGCGCTGCTGGCCACACCGGCCCAGCGCATCGGCTTGTCGGCGACCGTGCGCCCACCCGAAGAGGTGGCCCGGTTTCTTACTGGAGGCAGACCCGCAAACATCGTTGCTCCGCCGTCGGCCAAGACCTTCGACCTCGCCGTGCAGGTTCCAGTGCCCGATATGGCCAACCTCGAGAACAACACCATCTGGCCCGATGTCGAGGCGCGCATCGTTGATCTGATCGAGGCGCACTCGTCCACCATCGTCTTCGCGAACTCACGGCGGCTGGCCGAGAAACTGACAGCCCGGATCAACGAAATCGGCACCGAGCGTTCCGGTAGCGAACTCATCGAACCCCTGGCCCGCGCGCATCACGGGTCAGTGTCCAAGGAGCAGCGCGCCCAGGTTGAAGATGAACTCAAGACCGGGCGACTCAAAGCAGTAGTAGCGACCTCGAGCCTCGAGCTTGGGATCGACATGGGCGCAGTGGATCTGGTGATCCAGGTCGAGGCACCGCCGTCGGTGGCCAGTGGCCTGCAGCGGGTCGGCCGGGCCGGCCACCAGGTCGGCGAGATCTCCCGCGGGGTGTTGCTGCCCAAACACCGCACCGACCTGATCGGCTGCGCGGTCAGTGTGCAACGGATGGCTGCGGGCGAGATCGAAACCATGCGCGTGCCAGCCAACCCCCTGGACATCCTGGCCCAGCACACCGTGGCGGCGTGTGCGATCGATCCGGTGAATGCCGAGCAGTGGTTCGACACCGTACGACGCAGCGCCCCGTTCGCGACGCTACCGCGGAGTGCATTTGAGGCGACACTGGACCTGCTCAGTGGTAAGTACCCGTCGACCGACTTCGCCGAACTGCGGCCCCGCCTGGTCTACGACCGCGACAGCGGCACCCTGACCGGTCGGCCCGGCGCGCAGCGACTGGCCGTCACCTCCGGTGGCGCGATCCCCGACCGCGGCATGTTCGCGGTGTATCTGGCGACCGAAAAGCCCTCGCGGGTCGGCGAACTCGACGAGGAGATGGTGTACGAGTCCCGGCCCGGCGACGTCATCGCTCTCGGCGCGACGAGCTGGCGGATCACCGAGATCACCCACGATCGGGTGCTGGTCGTGCCTGCACCCGGCATTCCGGCACGGCTTCCGTTCTGGCGCGGCGACGCCGTGGGACGGCCCGCCGAACTCGGCGCGGCAATCGGCAGATTCACCGGCGAGCTGTCCGGATTGGACCGTGCCGACTTCGATACCCGATGTACCGCAATAGGTTTCGCCGACTACGCCGGCGACAACCTGTGGCGACTACTCACCGATCAGCGTGCGGCGACCACCGTGGTACCCAGTGACACCACGCTCGTCGTCGAACGATTCCGCGACGAACTGGGCGACTGGCGGGTGATCCTGCACTCGCCATACGGCCTGCGGGTCAATGGACCCCTGGCACTGGTCGTGGGCCGGCGACTGCTCGAGCGCTACGGCATCGACGAGAAACCGACGGCCTCCGACGACGGCATCGTGGTGCGCCTGCCCGACACCGATGACACGCCCCCGGGTGCGGAGATCTTCGTCTTCGAGCCTGATGAGATCGAGTCACTGGTGACCACGGAGGTGGGTGGCTCGGCATTGTTCGCCTCCCGGTTCCGCGAGTGCGCGGCGCGTGCCCTGCTGCTGCCGCGGCGCCATCCC
>Ga0114979_10000288_pt1 | contig 33206 bp, 30 predicted proteins | sample S_140625_EF_Meta_FD_87315 | JGI IMG/M metagenome (GOLD analysis project Ga0114979, IMG submission 87315) | Freshwater microbial communities from Lake Simoncouche, Canada to study carbon cycling - S_140625_EF_MetaG | ecosystem: Environmental > Aquatic > Freshwater > Lake | place: Lake...
ACACTTGCATCTCTAGATAAAGCTAGTAATTCTTTCTTAAACTCATCAATTTTTGTTTTATCATAATCAGTATTATAATAATAAGGGTTTTGTATTATTGCGTGTGTTAAGAATTCACGCTTATTAGGTACAAGTTCAAATGCACCAATAAAATAAGGGCCGTGTTTTAAATCCACTTTTTTGGGAAAAAACCCAATATAAAAATAAGTTTGAGAAGAGTTAATGTTAGCAAAATCACGCATTTTAAACATATCTTGAAACATAAATGTTGGAAATTGATTTGGAATATGTACCATGTCATATGTCCAAGTCTTTGCCCATTCAATAACAGATTCGGATGTTAACATTTTTAAATCTTTAGACAATGGCTCGTTTATGTATTTAGTGTAAGAACTATATGTAGTCAAATATTTATGTGTTAGTGTTAAATTTTGTATCTCATTTTGTGTTTCGAGTTGTGTCTCATTTTCTTTTTGATTTTTTTCATAATTTTCTACAAATTTAGTTATATAGTTTTCTACGTAGTTTTCATCAATATGTAATGTAACGTTTTTTTGTTTTATAAAATCATAAAATGATTTACTATTTGAAATATTTTCTTTATCATTTTCATTATTGTTTTCATTTAAATTTAAATATATTGGGTTAGCATATCTTCTTTTATAAGTTAAAGAGTTAAGTGCTCTTACTTTAATATTAAAGAGAGAAAAGCAATTTAAACTTACTAGCTTTAAATATAGAAGAAAAAATAACTTCATATTAATAGTTAATAATTAATAGTGTTTAATATTTAACACTATATTATATTAATTTAATAGTTAGTTAAAAATAGTATTTTAGAATGAACTAAATGGCGTATGCTGTACGTAATAATGAAAGACGCGGACTTGGTATAGGTATAGGTGCTGCTGGTGGAGGTGCTAGTGGTGGTGCTAATGGTGGTGGAGGTGCTAATGGAAGTTGTGGATTATAAGTATCTTCCAGAGCATAATAATAGTCTAAATCCAGACGGTGTGCTGCAGCATATGTCCGCGCATTAGCTTGTGCTGTTGTGTAAGCATTAGTATTTGCCCGACTATAACGCCTAACAAGTCTTGACAATTTCAAGACCACAAGTTTACATAATTTTAGTAATTCAACTTCAATGGGACTCCTACCTTGTTCAGTCCAATAGTTCTCAACCATTTGTAATATTGCCACTTCATTTGCGTCATCATTAGCATCTGCTATTTGTTGAGCTAATTGTGGATTTATTTGTGGAACTATTACTGGTGCTTGAATACGCGCTCTACATAGTGGACAAGTATTTTTTGTTCTTAGCCAAGTATTTAAACACTCACTATGAAATTTGTGTCCGCATGGTGTTATTCTTAGTTCTCCATTGTTTAACATCGTGTCAAAACAAATAGAACAATTATTGTCTTCTTGTTTATTTTTTTCTTGTTCGCTTTTAATTCTTCTAAAAACGCGCTGATTAATTCTATTTTTTCTCTTTCTAGTAAATGAGTCTATTTTTTTGTTGGTTTCTTGTATTTCACCAATTCTTTTAACTAAATGTCTCATGTTTCTTTTTTTAGTAAAATAGGCAATCTTACTTTTTGTTGCCGGACTAAATGATCTGCTTATACTTTTACTTTTGCTTTTACTTTTACTTTTGCTTTTACCCTTAGTTTTGGCTGTTTTTGTCTTTGTAGTATAAAATGTCATAAATGGTGGCATTTGTTACTTATCTATTTAATTATATATTATATTATATATTATATTATAATATATAAAAATTAAATACTTACTTGTTTGCTTGGATTATAATTAATTAGTTCATTATCTAATTTATTGGTTAAATTAGCAAACTCATTAATTTTAGTGCTAGTTAAATTAGGATAATCTACAATATAATGCGTATTATTTTTATTAAATGGAATAGAGTCTCCTTGAATTGCTAATGTTGGAGAGAAAAACAAATTGGTGTAATTTGTGTCGTCTTGTAGGAATGAAGAAGCAGATTTATTTGTTCCGCGTCGTCTCAAATATTCTTGTTGAGTTGGTGTAATACAAGCACAGCCTTTTGAAGTGCTATATTCGCTATTATATAGACAACATTCAGGTAAAAATTTGTTATTTTCTAATAATGGTTTTGCTGGGTCAATTGCTACATTATTATAAGATTTTAGATTTAAGCCAGTGTTTTTAAATATGTGTGAATACAATATATTATACGATAAATTATTATACGAGCTGTCAAAGCTAGTATAATCTAGTTTAGAAAACGGTTCTGCAGTTTTTACAATATAATGTTTATAAGCATAATATAGAGAAAAAAGTATAAATAATGTTAATTTATCAAAAATTAAAACAAACAAAATTATATATGCTCCATATTTTAGGATTTTATGTTTTAATATTTTTTGTTTTAATCTCTCATAAATAGTTCCAGAAGTGTTTGTACTATTTTTTATAGATGCGGCTTTTGCCATAACCTTATATATATATTATATAAAAACAATATAAAAACAATATAAAACAACATAATTAAATGTTCAAATATTAATTATATTTTGCAATAATTGTTTGAGGAATTAAAATAGTTTTATAACCTTCTAACTTCTTATAACATTTATTGATTGTTACTTCACTTATTTTGCTAACATTATTAATAGCCGATTTTGATATATTTAAATTACATGTTTGTGATACAAAATATATAATACCTCCAGCAATTGAATGAGGAGTATTTTCAGGTATTAAATGTAATTGTTCTATTTTAAAGGCAACAAATTTACATAGATTTGTTAATTCGTTATTAATACACAATTTGCTGCAAAATCTCTCAATAAATGATGTTGGTGTTGTTTTACTTAATGAAGTAATATCTTCATTAATTTCATTAGTTTGCTCTAAATCATTAATAACCGAAAGCGCATTTTTACAACCTTTTGTAGCACTAGCATTATCTAAATTGAAAATATTGGCAATTTCTTTTGCTGTTCTTGGATAATTATTCATTCTACATGCTATATAAATAGAAGCCGCAATAATGCCATCCCGATTTAATCCTCTATATGTTTTTGTTTCGGATATTTTTTTATGAATTCTCATAGCCTCATCAATAATAATTTTAGGTATTCCAGAGTTTTGCGAAATTACAGAAATAAATTGGAATTCATCATACTGTGATTTTTCTTTATAAGGCATAGCTTGCCAGTCTGTATATCTACGAATTTTATGCATTTCATAGCTAGATTTACCCATGCACAATACTTTACAACTATATGAAGATTCTTTTAACAATGGATTAATAGGCATACCACATCTTGTTGGGTCTGAGTGATTGTTATCGTCATTACCATAATAACGCCATTCGGCTGATGTGTCTAAATTATCTTTATAAATAATTCCACATTTATTGTTAGAACATGTTAAAAATCCTTCTTCGCCTATAAATAAACAATTCTTACAATTAATACATAAGCCATCATTTTTACATAATTCTTGCTCTTTAATATATACACATTCAAGTGTTTTATTACTATTAACTTCCTCATCAAACATAGTCCATAAATTTTTATTTGAACTATTTTTTTGCTTTATTTTTTTTGTATCTTGTTTGCTCGAGTTAGGATGTATTGAGCCGTTAATACTTGATTCTTGAATCATTTAATAGTCAAATATATTTATTAGTTTAATAACAAACTAATTTGTATCAATTATTAATTTTATTAATTTTATTAATTTTATTAATTTTATTAATATAATAATTATATTAATTATATTATATATTATATATTATTAGTAATATATAATATTATAAAATTATGGATTTTTTATCAGATAATTTTATTGCTGATTTTTTTAAAAATCCAAAAAAAACAGATGAAGAGTTTAACCAATTTATAAATATTAAATTTACACAATATTTAAACAATACAAATTTATTAGCAAACATAGTTAAAGACTATGAAACTAATAAAGATGGCCAAAGTAAGTATTGCAATGAATGTAAAGACTTATATATATTGACCAATTCTATATTTGATAATTATATTAAAAAAGTAAATATACCATTTAATATTAATATAAAAGATGAAATAAATCCTGAACAAAAAACCAATTATAAAAATAAAATATTATATTTTTTTAATTTAGAAGATTTAAAACAAGTTTTAAATTCCGAAAAATTAAGACATTCAAGCGACGAGGAATCAAATAAAAAAAAAATCTTATGTAAAATTATTTCTGTAATATTTATTAAGATTTATATTATTATAAAAGCTATACATGAAACATTTAATATTTATAATTCATTAGTTATAAATAATGATGTTGATGAAACTTATAATGAAGCAAGTTATAAAAGTGAATTAGGTGAATTAGGTGAATTAAGTAGTGAAAGTGAATTACCAGAATTAATTAACAAAACTGACAAACCCGAATCAGATAGTAAAACAGAATTAAACACTACAAGTGAATTAAATGAAGAACTAAGACCAGAATTAGAACCAACTCCTGAATTAGAACCAACTCCCGAATTACCAAAACAGACATTAGAACCAACGCCACAAGTAGAACCAATGCCACAAGTAGAACCAATGCCACAAGTAGAACCAATGCCTGAATTACCAAACCCTGCTTTAGAACCAACACAACCAAACCCTGCTTTAGAACCAACACAACCAAAACCTGCTTTAGAACCACCACAACCAAAACCTGCTTTAGAACCAACACAACCAAAACCTGCTTTAGAACCACCACAACCAAAACCTGCTTTAGAACCACCACCAATAATAAAACCAACTCCAGCTTTAGAACCACCACAGCCAATTGTGGGTGGAAATAATATAGAAGATAGTATTCGCGATTTTCTTCCTTTTACAAAAAAAACAGAACAAGCACAAGATGATTCTAGTATTGAAGCTGTTAAATATAAACCGAGCAAGAATTTGTTTTATTCAATTTTTGTAATTTTATTTACAGATTATTTTGAGTTAGATTCAAAAAATTTTAGTGAAAAAATATTAAAAGAAAAGTTAGACCAGATAGATAATGAGAGATTTTCCAAAAATTTGTCTAAATTAGCGAGCTACTTTTGCAGTGAACAAAGTGAAAATAAAAAACATAAGCTATTTGAGTTAAACACAATAACAAATAAGGGAATTATTTTTGATGATACTATGAACACATTAAACTTTTTAGATTTAAAGGTTGATTATAAACAAGAGAATCAATATAATTTAACAGCTATAAATAAAAAATTTGGAGAGATTCAAGCAATATTATCAACCAGCAAAGAATTTTTAGCAAATATATGTCTTCATATGGACAATGAAGATAGTAAAGAGCTTGGCGGTGAGCCTAAGCCTACTGCAAATGACTCTCAAACTACTGCAAATGAACCTGAAGCTACTGCAAATGAGCCTGAAGCTACTGCAAATGAGCCTGTTCCTGTTTCAAATCCTGAACCCGAGACACAAGCTGAACCTGAAGCTACTGCAAATGAGCCCGAAGCTACTGCAAATGAGCCTGTTCCTGTTTCAAATCCTGAACCCGAGACACAAGCTGAACCTGAAGCTACTGCAAATGAGCCTGTTGCTGTTTCAGTTCAAAAAGGTGGTGCTAATAACGAAGAACTATTTAAAAATATAAATTATAAAGCATACAATTTTATTAAAACTATTTTAAAAAAAATGATAACACAATATTTTTATAATAGAAGATATTTGTATACTAATATAATTAAAAATATTGTCAAATTTGATAAGAAAAAAAATATGATAACTAAATTAAATGATGGTTTAACATATAATAAAATTTTACAGTTAACACATAAAACAAAGTATAAAATATTAGAATTAAATTATTATGTATACAAATATATAAATGCTATTTTAAAGGTATTTAGTATCGAATTAAGTAATTTAGATAAAAAATCCAATATGCAAGGTACAAACGATGTCATTACAAACACTTTAAATAATGGTTTTGGTGGAAAGAGTAGACATAATAAACTTAATACGTATAAAAATAGAACACAGCAAAAAAAAAATACACGAAGAAAAAGAGGTCTATTTATAAAGCATCAAATCACACGAAAAAAAAAGAGTAAAAGCGAATAATAACAATACTATTATTTATAATAGTAGTATCTCAAATTTATAATATATTATAGTATAATATATTATATTATAGTATATTATATTATATTATAGTATATTATAAATGCCACCCGGATATAATAAAGACGATGAATCAAGAGATGTGTTAAAAGAACATTTTTTTACAACCGTTATAAAACCAGTATGTATGAATAAAAAATATTATGTAGAAAGAAAACTTAATAAACAATTTAATAGCATATATGATGGTGACACAGATTGGATAGCTAAGTGGTATTATGAAAATTATTTAACATGTTATGAGGATGATGATGGTGTTACTTTTATAATTGATGGCGGTTTTCACAATACATATAGCGTTAATAACCCATATGAATATTCCCATATATCATTAAATGTTCAAAAACGTGATGGTACTAAGTCAAAAAAACTGCATCTAATTTATCATCCAGATGGTTATGGTATTTTAGATGAACCAGTATTTCAAGGTCAAGGCAAAAGAACAAAAAAACAATTTAGAAAATACTCAAAAAAACACTTGAAAAAACACTATTCAAGGAGAAGAAAATATGCTTAATTTATAACATAAAACATAAAACAGAAATTACACTTTTAATTTTTCTAACAAATTATTATTATAAACCAGATGTCCCGAAGGCTTATATGTTTTTGTATCTTTATAATTAGTAGTTGCTGATTGTGTATTTTTAATTTGTTTAGTAGTAGAAAACAATAATTCATTGGAGTCAATTTTACTTTCGCTAGTAGTAGTTTCTTGCAAGTTTGTATCTACAATATTTCCAAATTCGTCAACAACCGTGCCCGTTTTTTTCTTAATTTCATTACGAACATAGCTAGGAACCCAATGTTTCCAACTAATAAATAATAAATTTGGATGGGTATAGCGCACCACAAACTTATTTTCTCTAAGTTTTTCTATTACATAAGCTGTACAATCTCTATAATCATACATAGGAATACCTATAATTACTTCAGGCATTACATACCAACAACAGTTTTCATTAACCAAATTTTTTGATACATGTTTTATTTTATTATGTATTCTAACCAATATTTTATTATAATTAGTTAAAATATTTAAATCTTGCTGTTGTTTTTTAATATACAATTCATCTATGTTTAATTTTAATGAATCGTTTTCATTTTCTATTTTATTTGAAAAATTATAAAACGGGTCACTTGCCATATATTATATTTTTATATAATAGTTATTAAAATTAATACTTTTAAATTTAATAATTTTAATACTTTTTAATTTAATAATTTTAATAATTTTAATAATTTTAATAACTATTATATAAAAATAGCCTAATTAAATATATAGTATATACTAGAACTATGACAAAAATAGAACATCTTATATTATGCGGAGGCGGTCCAATTGGATTGGTTCAATATGGCGCATTAAAACATTTGACAAAAAATAACTATATTAATATTACTAATATTAAATCCATATATGCTACGTCAATAGGGTGTATTATATCATTTATTTATATGGTAAACTTAGAATGGTCTTGGATGGACGATTTTCTAATTAAGCGACCTTGGGAAAAATTAGTGAATTTTACACCATACGACTATATTAACATGTTTTATACTAAAGGTCTATTAAATTTAGAATTTGTAACAAATTGTTTAAAACCTCTATTTTATGCTAAAGATATAAAATTAACAATAACACTAAAAGAATTTTATGAACTAACAAATATTGAGTTTAATTTATTTACTTGCAATTTTACAAGATTTGAAAAAGAAAAACTCAACTATATTACTTATCCGGATTTACAAGTTATAGAAGCTATATATATGTCGTTAACTATACCTATATTATGTGTACCTCTTTATAAAAATGATGGCTTTTATTTTGATGGAGGAATACTTGTTGTATGTCCACTAAATGATTGCATACTAGATAAAAAATGTGATGTATCAACCATATTATGTTTCAAAAATGATAAGACTACTCCAATAGATATGTCTAATAATTTTTATAAGAATAACTATGACATTAGTGGAACAACAATTATTTCTGACACACTTCCCAATACTGAAAATAATTCAAATAATTCAAATAGTATTACCAACAACGGAAATAGTGATATAATAAGCGTTAATGCAAATTTGTTTGAATTAATTATTTATATAATTAAAACACTCTTTCATAAAATTTCTACAATAGAAAATATAGAAGTTAGTATAGAAAATTCAATAAATGTATCATTAACAGAACAAATGGTAAATATTAACTATTGGAAATATGCTTTTACATGTGAAAGCGAACGGAGTTATTTAATAAATCTTGGAATAATACAAGCAGAAAAATACTTGTTAAAAAATAGCCAAACTATTTAGCTTATTAGCTTATTAGCTTATTCATTTAAGTAGATTTATAATGTGTAAATGTTTCCATAAATTGTATTAAATTTACTTTATTTGGTTTAGCATCATAATCATATACTTTATTTTGATATATTAATTTTATAGACGGATAGGCATCTATTTTATATTTGTCAGCAAGTGTAGATTGCTTATCACAATCTATTTTGGTAAGTGTAATATTATAATTTGCATTAGCATTTTCTCCATTAATATATTCTTCAAATTTATTAAGTTCTGGCATTGATTGTTTACAATATGGACACCATTCTGTATAGAAATATAATATTAATATTTCATTTTTTTTATTATTTGTATTAATAAATTCATTATTTAATACATGCTTTTGACTTATAATGTCTTTAATAGTGCTATAATATATAACTAAAGCCAATATTATAAATAATATTATTAATAATAACATTAATAACATATATGACCTGTCATTTAGTATATTTCTTAAGAATATGGTAAATGATTCAAAATAATTGCTAAGTATTTTAAGAATTAACATATTTATATATATTTAACAAATAAATAATAATATTTACACATAATATATTATAATATATTATATTATATTATATTATATTATATTATATTATAGTATAAGTGCGTTATATGAAAAAAACATATAAAAAAACTGTAGCAAGTCTTACTCAAAAAAAAGGAAGTAAAAAAAACAAATTAGTGTATAATAAAAAAGACTATAATAGCGGCGATGGTATGTTAACAAGTGTATGGGGTCCTAGTTTATGGCATTATTTACACGTAATGAGTTTTAATTATCCACTACAACCAACAAAACAACAAAAACAAAAATATAAACAATTATTATTAAATTTACAATATACATTACCTTGTAAATATTGCCGTATTAATTTAAAAAATAATTTCAAAAAACATCCATTATTAGATACTATCTTTGAAAATCGTTATAATTTTTCATATTATATTTTTAATTTACATGAACATATTAATAAAATGTTAGGGAAAAAATCTGGATTAACATATTGCCAAGTTCGTGATAGTTATGAACATTTTAGGTCTAGATGTACTGTTGAGAAAAATGTATTATTTAATTATACAAAAAAAAAGAAAGAAAAAGGCTGTACTACTCCAATGTATGGTAAAAAATCTAAATGTGTAATAAATATTGTACCTCAAGAAACTAAATGTAAAACGTTTAATATTGACAAAAAATGTCTAAAGTCTAAAATCTAAAGTCTAAAATCTAAAGTCTAAAATTTAAAGTTTAGAGTATATAATTTATATTTTATATAATTTATAAATTATATAATTTATATTTTATAAATTATATAAAATATTAACAATATATAAAACATGACAAGAAAACACTCTAAAACATATAAAAAAGGAAGAAATTTTTCAATGTTTTCCAAATCGCGTTTAATAAATTTAGTAAAAAAATTAACAAAAAAAATAAATGCTAAAAAAAGATACAAAATGTTTGGTGGATGAGGCGAAGCTACACCATAATATTTTAACGTAAAAATTAATAATACTAATATGATAATATTATGATAAATTATTTTTACAATAATTCATAATATTGGAGAAAAATAGTATATACAAAAATATTACTATGCTAAAATAGCATACTAATATTTAAAATTTAGCAATTGTTTTATATGTTTACATACCAAATGTGCTAAAATCTGTTAATACTGGTCTTGGTAAAAAAGCATTATCAACGCCTTGTTCATATTTTGGCATTTTTTTACATTCAAAATTTGGCTCTGGACATCTTTGTGGAGCAGGACACGGTGGAAAATCTTCTTTTGATATATTTTTGCCTGTGTTAATAGTATTAGTATTATTTGAAGCATTACCAGCTGAATTTTGTGCTAATAAATTGCCATTACTATCAAAGTTTGGCGTTTGTGATTTAATATTTTTCATAGTATTACCACTGCCTTCTAATGTTGATGAATTACCATCTAATGTTGTTGCATCATTTTGATTTAAATAAGAATTTTTAGCCATTAGTGGTGTAATGTTTGGACCAAATAATGTTTGCGCATAGTCTAATGGATTCATTGAATTAACCGGATTTGCTATTGGATTAGACGGTAAATTCATTGCCGTTTCAAAATTATTATATATTGGCGGAACATAGGAACTTCCTAATGTTCCATTTTGCAATAAATAGGCAAACAATTCACTGTCTAAATTTGGATCTCCTTGCCCAAATAATGACCTTAATGACCCTAGTTGTAAAGTTGTATCACCTATTGTTACATTGCCTCCTGTTGCTGTTGCTGTCCCACCGCTTGCAGTTTGTATTTGTGTATTTACTGGAGGTGTTTCATTTGGAATAGGTGTTGTCATAAACTTTCCGTTAACAATTAAGGGTTTTTTATAGATTGACTCTGATGTCCTAATATTTACATTTAAATTGGTCAAATGTACATTAGAAGATGGTTCATAAATATTACCAGAAAACTCTTTAAATAACATATTAAACTTATTCGTATTATTTGCTCCAGTGCTTGAGCTAATATCTACATCTATAGTAAGCCCGCTATTTACACTAATATAATGATAAAATTTAACATTTGATAAATCACTAATACCAAACATGCCATAATTTTTATGTGAGTTTATAAATGAAGTGTCAGTAATGGTATTAATAGGAGTATACAGCACTTCATTTATTGAAAAATCTGGGTAAACAGTTAGACCAGTTGTTCCAGATGTTAGTTTTATAGTTTTTGCATCTTGGTATTTTAATTTGTAATAACTATAACTTGGGTCAGCTGAACTAGGTGTAACTTCTGTTAAATAACTTCCATATAAAATTCTACTTTTTGGAAGACTATTAATATTTTCTAAGCCTTCTTTTACATTTATCATATTAAAATACACAATACATGATAATATTACAAGTATTAATAATAAGATTATTAGTAAATTATTTTTTTTAAAATTGAAATTGAAATTCATATTTATATTAAATATATAATATAATTTTTCTATATAATTTTAATGTCTAAAGTTATTAACTCGTGCCTTCAAAAAAATTATTATAATAATAACACTTTATTTGAAATAGGGATTGATGAAGTGGGTCGTGGTCCTATGTTTGGTCGTGTTTATAGTGCTGCAGTAATTTTACCAAGCAATGAAACTTTTAAATATGAATTATTAAAAGATAGTAAAAAATTTACTTCACAAAAAAAAATTAGTGAAGTTGCAGACTATATAAAACAAAATGCACTGTTTTGGGCTGTTTGCTATGAAGATGAAAAAGCGATTGACACTTTAAATATTAGAAATGCTACATTAAAAGCCATGCATAATGCCATTAGTGCTATTATTAGTAAATATAATCTTGTTAATACAAATGTTAATACAAATGTTAATACAAATGTTAATTGTGATTTGAATGAACAATTTTATTTACTAATTGACGGTAACGATTTTAAATGTTACACTTATTTTTGCAAAACTTCAAATATTATTAAGCAATTAAATCATGTTCTTGTTGAAGGAGGTGATAATAAATTTTGTTCTATTGCTGCTGCTTCAATATTAGCAAAAGTTGAGCGTGATAATTATATTAGAACAATGTGTTTAGAATTTCCTAAACTAGACACTTATTATGGACTATTAAACAATAAAGGCTACGGGACAATTAAGCATATGGAAGGAATAAAAAAATATGGAATAAGTAAATGGCACCGCACAACCTATGGTTGTTGTAAAGAAGCCCCTATTAATGAAGATGAATTTTATAAACACTAGTTAAACTAGTTAGCTTCTTAATACTTAATGCGAAGACGCCTTGACCAGTCATTTTTAATGTCTTTTTTAGTATCTTTCTTAATGCTTTTACTATTGTTAATTAGCAAGGCATGCATTTGTTCTTGCTTATTGACAATAAGTTCAAGTGTTTTTTTTAGATTAACAAGTTCAGCGTCTAACTTTTGCCGTTTTGCTTTTTGCTTAGACATAAAAGTGTTATAATTTTTCTTATAAGATTCATAATTGTATTCATCATCGCTTGACGATGAATCGTCTTCATAAATATAATTTGGGTCTTTTTTTACATTATCTGAGTCATAGTTGTCACTATTGTCGTCGCTATTGTCGTCACTATTGTCGTCACTATTGTCGTTTATGTCATATACATCATAAGCATCAGAAACATCATAAAATTGGCTATTATGCTCTTTAAATGGGCTAAATTGAACTTCCCAATAGCGCGGGTCATCATACACCATTATTCCTTTGTTATTTTCAATTGAATTGTAAAAATTACAAGCGCCTTGGTTATAATAATAATATTCAATTTCAATTAAAGCATAACCATAATTAGAAACATCTTCAACATAATATTCAGGTTCATGATGAGGAATAACTTGGACGTCCTTTACTTTAGCAATACTAAAGTCATCAAAATACTTAATAATTTTAGGAATGTCTTCATACACAACATAATCCGGAATATAAAGCATTTTCTTCAAAAACATAGTTGATGACATAATAGTTTGTTACTTTTCATTATTAATAAGTTAATAATTGCTATTCAATTTTTTTCTGTATTTTTGTATTTTTGTATTTTTGTATTTTTATAGTAAGAATTAACCAATAACCAATAATTTTTTATTAATTTATTAATTTATTAAATCTTTATATTATATATTATATAATATGCGTAAAATAACAAAAAAACGAAAAACTAACATTAAACATTATAAAGGTGTAGGTGGTGAAAAACCACCACCTACTTATGATGAGGCTTTAGCTAATATTACACAAATATTTGGTAAAACGCTACTTAAAAACGTATTGAGGTATGGTAACAAAGAACAGATTGAAAAATTTATAACTTTGATAAAGATAGAGAAACAACAGAAATATAATGATAAAATGAGCAATGAGAAACAGATTTCTGACATTTTATACCCTGCTTTAAAAAAATTTTTAGATTATATAAAAAACTATAAGGTAATAAAGTTCGGATTTACTACTACGCCGTTTTACTATGTCATTCCAGAGATAGTAAATGTTAATACAATTCTTAAAGAATCAAGAATAATAAAAATATTAACACTAGCAGAAGAAAAAAAATTAGAAAATGACGAATTAATAGAAGAATTTATTCAAAGTTTAGAAGTGTTCAAATCAAAATTTGGTAGTCTTGTTCCTGAACCAGCACCTAGTTCTTTATCTGAATCAGCACCTAATTCTTTACCTGATCTAGAACCTCCACCTCCACCTCCATCTAATTCTTTACCTGAATCAGCATCTCTACCTCCACCTCAACATTCTTTGCCTGAACCAGCACCTCTACCTCCCCCTGATTTTTTTAATCCACAACGTGAATCTTCAAATAAATCTATAACTCCAAGTAGATCTCTAAGTAGATCTTCAAGTATATCTTCATATAAAGATGCATACACATCTCCAAGTATATCTTCATACGAATCTGCACGCACATCTCCAAGTACATCTTCATATAAATCTGCATACACATCTCCAAAGGCTATTCGAAAAACACCATACTCATACTTAAAAAAAAGATTGCCTTCAATTCAACCAATCTCATACTTAAGACGCACATTTGGTTCAAAAAAAGGTAAGCCAAAATTAGTTGCAATTCATGGAGGTGGAGGAAAGAATTATAAGACTAGAAATAAAGTATATAGTTCCCAAAAAAAAACTAGACGCCATAAAAACAGAAACATTTAGTATAAAAAAATTGATTATATTAGATTAGAATATAATTAATCTAATCTAATATAATCACCAAGCAAAAACAAACATATTAAAGTAAGCTTAAATAATATGTCTGAACTAATTGAAAGCTATTTATTGGAAATAATTTTGAATAAGCAAAATGTTAAGCGATTTTATGACCTATTGACTAGTAAACATTATTATTGTGAAGATGACTTTGAATTGAAAACTAAGTATGCATTATACTTGTTTATTGATACATTATTTTTAGATAAAGATGGTTATTATAGAGGCTTACAAGTTCAACATGCACAACAATGTGAAATCCATCAATACATAGCTGATAATCGATTAAAAATATTTCATTATGTAACGTTTAAAGCATCATCACATAATGATTTAGAACAACTAAATTTGCTTGTTACTGAGTTTAAAAAAGATAACTGGATTATACTATTTGCTTATTATACATACAATAAAGCATTTGAGTTACTAACTAGCAAAGATGATTATTTAGACATAAAAAACAAAATATATGCTATTATTTGTAATCTTAGGCAAGAAGACGCAGTACAATCAGCACAAGCAGTACAAGTATGTGATGCTTGCGAATATGATTGTCCTATTTGTTTAGAGGTTATGGATGCTAATAATAGTATTACTACTTTGTGCAAACATAGTTTTCATAGTACATGTTTATATCCAATGTTTGATGAAGCTGTTAAAAAACACACTAGGCAACCAAAAATTAGTTGTCCGTTATGTCGTGCTGATGTTCTTATAAAGTCAAGAATAACTTTTAATGAAACAACGCATTATTAAAAAATTAGAATACCTTTAACTGTAACAAATTTTTTTATAAGACAAGACACATTAGTTTCTAATAAATAGGAGCACGGCACAAAGGACATGGAACGCAAGTCTTGTTAAAATTTTCCTTTTGCTCTAAGTATATACGTTTACAATCATCCAAACATGCCATATGGAATATATGCTTACAAGCAGTTCTAACACAATGAGAAGTAAACAAATTAACATGATTAACTGAATCAACTTCCAAGCAAATAGAGCATTCCCATTTTGGGTCATGTTTGAAGTCTAATGCCAATACTTCTAATGGGATTACATTCTTGAGATGTATAGCAACATGAGGCAAGCGATAATGTGTTGACATAGTTCGTTTGCTAAACCACGAAAAAGGACGTTCAAAGTCTCTATCTATTAGGCTCTCTCCGTTATTTTGTTGATAGCGTTCTGCTTCGATAGACAACTTTACGTTTATATCCCAAAAATAGTTACAAGTAAATTCTGACATAGACACACGAAGAACTTCTAAAGCCAAGTCGTCTTCGTTGACATACCTTCCAACTCCATACTCATACTCTTTATCGCGTATTTTTAAAAGATCAATTACATGACGTCTCATTTCCCTAGATAGTACATTCCGAAGACAATGCTCGAATTTTGACATTCTAATTTTATTATCAATATACCACGAATGCGTTCTTATCCAACTATTCATAATAGCCGTCAAATGCCTAGAAAGATTGTGTGTAATAATGTTTTTTTGAATAGTATTTACTAGTACATTGATTGCATCATTTATTAAAGGCGCGTTAGTCTCAGCGTCATACAAAGCACTAATACGGGCATCCATAGTTGCTTATAGTATTGCTTTGCTTACTTTGCTTACTATAGTTGTGTGTATGAAAATCAATTCAATTTTTATTAGCATAACAATAATTTTTTAAAGTTAAAATAAAATAAAAAAAATAGTCAAGATGCAATACACAACAGTTTCAAAACCCATTATGTTATTCCTCGTTCTTCTCAGGATTAGCAAGGTCTTGCCACTCGTAATGTGTTGTATTATTTTCATTCTTAAACCACACAGCTCTATGTTCATAGTCACATTGCAAAACACGGTCTCCATAATATTGTGCCCACCAAATTACGCTGTTTGTCAACTTAGGGTCAGCTTCCCAATCCCTAGACAACAAATAATGCGACGCGCTTTTCACAGCATCATACAAGTCGCTTTCTTTGAGCGTCATTCCGTCTTCCAAGTCCTTGCTCCGTTCCTCTAAAAAGCCTTTCAAGAACTCTCTCATTTCATCAGTCACGGCTTCCTCCAAACAACGATCAAACTTTGCCACGTAATCTTCATCATACCACGATAATGTTCTTCTCCAACAATTGATAATGGCCATCATTTCACTAGGAATTCTTTCCACATCAAACCTGTCTCGAACAGCATAGACCACTTCATCAATTGCCATGTTTATACTAACACGGAACAAAAGATCGTCAATAATAAGAACACCAAACAAACCTCGAATCTCAGCAATCATTGCTGCGTTCATTGATATTGCGATTTTAGATCCTGCAATTTGTAGAGGCCAGCACTTAACTAGCTAAAAAAGCAATTCAATTTTAAAAAAGTATATCAACATTTTTATACAAAAAAAATAAAAAAATGCAAAACATAAGACACAAACACGTTAGTCTCTAATTATTAGCATGGAACAAGAGTGTTAGCACCAACACAAACCCAGCCTGCTTCCTCTTCTTTGTGCTTTGAAAAGCGATTTGGCTTGGGAAGATGAGGCAAATGATGACACACTTCCTCATTTATGCTGTCGTAATACTGGAAATAACCACCGTCACCACTCTCTATTAGGTCGTGCTCTCCATGTTCTTTTACCCAATGCAAAGCCTCTGCCTCCAGTTCAACACCCATTGTAGGCCATAAGTTCTTATGATAATAATACAAACTATTTGATGCGGTGCTCAGAGCATAATACAAATCCTTTTTTTCGGGCATCTTGCCTTCATCCTCATTCATCCACTCGAACAAAAGCTCAGACACCCGAGTCTTCAGCTCCTGAGACACAATTATCCACAAACACTTTTCAAACTTTGAATCTCCGTCATCATCATACCACCGCCCAGTTCTTGCCCACATATTCATTATTTCAAGCAAACCCTTGGGAAGATGTGCAACAATCATGTAGCGCTGAATACCCTCCATCACATAAGCAATAGTATCCTTCACCTCTTCGGTGTGTTCTTCACTAGTCATCAAGTCCATGATTTCTTTATTTGCAACAACAGAATCCATAGTTGCTTTATATAGTTTGGCTAGGCTCTTATTTAACTAGCTAAAAAAGCAATTCAATTTTAAAAAAGTATAACACTATTTTTATTATTTTTATTTTTATTTTTATTTTTATTTTTATTTTTTATTTTTATTTTTTAGAATCTACCATATTTTTTGGTGTAACGTTTTATTTTTGGCCAAGATGTTTTCGTTTCATCATTCGCTATTTTTATTCTCTAAATAATGTAACAAATATTCGCAAGAAAATAATAGACTTTTCCAAATTAAGCTATTTACCGGTTATATGGACAAAGAAGTGAAATGAGACGAACCATAGCACACATTCTGTATGTATATTTTTCTCAATTAACTAAATAAAAAAGCATAACAATATTTTAAATTTTAGAATCTAGACTAGTCATTTCTATAACAACTTCTTTGTTTAACAATGAATTATTATTTATGAATTTTTTCTCATTGAGTAACATTTTTATTGTAAAAATAACAATTACTTGTTCTACTAGCACGGAAAATAAGGCAATATCTATTTGTGTTACACTAATTAATATTGTAAAAATATATCTAATATTATTTATTAAAAACATAGAATTTGCATAAAAATATAATTGTAATTTACTAAATTCAGTTATTTCTTTTTTATCTGGATTATAAACATTCATATATAATACAGGGTCTCCAAATTCTTGAATAATAACTCTAATTATATCATTTACAAATATTAAGGTTAATAAACTACAATACTTTTGTGTAGTATTAATTTGCACGCTTATAAATATAAAATCATCATTTGGTCCAAAACGAAAATATTTAGAATCACTTGCAAAATTAGTTATATAAAATCCTATAAATAGTACCAAACAACTATTTAAAAAAAGACATAGCCTAACTTTATTTAATTGATTCATTATGCATTGACCAATACTAATAATATTGCTAATTAAATTTTAAATTGTTTACTAATTTAAGATTTAAAAAATATAATTATGTTGAGAGATTGCACTATTTAGTAGTCATTGCGTCTAGGAGGCGGAATGCGACGAACCATTGTTCGCATTCTTGTCCTACAATGGCAATCACACCATTCTCGTTCATCCATGCGACGCCAAGAGTTGACTTGGCACCAATATTTATAGTCTTCAGCTGAAAGAGTGTTTAGAGCAATTTCTTGCTCTTTTGACATAGTTCTAGCATCTAACTCTGCGTCATACGCATAAGTCAACGGTTTCTCTCTTTGATGTCTTATACAACAGTCACATTGCGCTAGTGCATCAAATAATTTCTTTTTTGTTTCGGTGCTTTGCTCATCCATGTATACCGGACCTCTACAACAAGGGCAGCTAATTAGCCCACACAATGAACCTTTATTAAGTGCGCGAGTCCATTGTTGTAAACATTTTTTATGAAATATGTGGCCGCACGATGTAATAAGTCTTCGCTTAATTCTTCCTTGTATACAACCATCTACTTCAATGTTTCCATCATTGTCTTCTAAACATATATTACAAGTCACAATATCATCAATCATAAAACCACAAAACGGTGGCAATAGTGTTGTCAATTTAGGCAAAGGTTTGAGTTCCATTTTCTTAGTAATAGACTTGCTTAAACTTGTTTACACTTGTATAGACTTGTATAGACTTGTATAGACTTGTTTAAAAAATTATAATCAATTTTTTTCATGATACTAAAATAGTTAATAGTTAATATTTAATAGTTAATAGTTAATTGTTAAAATAAAATTGATACACTAATTTAAAAATAAGTTATAAACTATAATTTACTCAGTAAACACTTTAAGTATTTGAATAAAAATGGAAAATAAAGGCTATATTTATGTTAGAACACAAGAAGCATATGAAATCTATGATGCCTGTAAATTGGGTAAAACTGATAATATTATTAACAGAGAATCATGTTATGTAACAGGTGAAATTAAACGCGGCAAATTTTCGCATGTCTATGAAGTGCATCTTGAAAAATTGTCACATGCCGAGGTTGTCCTGGCTCATGAGTTTAAAAGCTACAATGTTTATTTTGATGGAGGAACAGAATTTTATAAAAAAACAATTATGGCGCTCATTCTTAGTGTATTAACAAAATACAACATTGAAGCTAGACAATTGACAAGTGAAGAAATTGAGAGACTAACCGGCAAACACTATAGTATTAAACATAGTGACACAAGTCTTACTATTTGCTCTTATACTAAGAGAGATTACCAGCTAACTATTATTGATACAAGCGTTGTTCATTTTCAAGAACACAGTAAAGGTATTCTTGTGCTAATGTGTGGACTAGGTAAAACACTAATTTCGCTATGGATTGCACAAGAATTAAAATCAAACACTCTTCTTATTGGTGTTCCAAATATACAATTATTAGACCAATGGAAAAACGTTATTACATCACTATTTCCCACCATTCCACAATTAAGTGTTTATGAAAATTGTAGTATTGAAACTATTAACTCATTTTTAACGTTAAACAAAAAACACTGTATTATGCTCACCAGCTATGCATCTGTTCATAAAGTATATAGTGTTACTAGTTCTAGTGGATTTATATTTGATATGAAAATTTTAGACGAAGTTCATCATTTAACAAGTCAGTATAGCATTGAAGAACATCACAAAACATACGTTAAAATTTTACAAATTAAATCAGTTAAACAACTGTCACTAACTGCTACATTAAAAATTTTGGAATGTAATGAGCATTTGAGAGATGATGAAATAATAATCTCAAATACTAACGTAGAACATTTTGGTGAAGTAATTACTAAACGTTGCCTATTATGGGCGATTGAACGCGCAATTCTTTGCGACTATGTTATTCAAACTCTTTATGCAAATGAAGATGATATACATGCACAAGTAATAAAATTTAATATCAAACTAGATGATGAAGACGATAAAAGACTATGGTTAAGCGCATATAGTGCACTAAAAAGCATTATTGATGGCCACTCGCATCATTTGTTGATTTATGCAAATAGTAAAGCCAATTCAGAAAAAATTGTTGCTCATATTAAAAGTTTGATTGGTTCTATCTTTATTATACCTGAGCTAAAGTATTCTGACTACAATGGTTCTATGACAAATGAGAAAAAAACCAAAATAATTGCTGACTTTGAAAAGGCTGATTATGGAATTATTACTTGTGTGTATTGTTTAGGCGAAGGCTGGGATTTTCCATTGTTAGATGGTGTACTATTTGCCGAAAATATGACCTCTAATATTCGCATAGTTCAATCTGCGCTAAGAGCTAGTAGAAAAAATGCTAAACAACCCGAAAAACTAACCAAAATCATTTTGCCTATTTTAAATAATGACAATTGGATTGATAATAATAATAACTCAGATTGGAAGAAAGTGAGAGAAGTTATTCATCAATTGGGTCTTGAAGATGAAACAATTAGTCATAAAGTAAAAGTGCATAAAATTACTTTTTGTGAAGGAAAACAATGTATTAATCATTACAAACAAAGACAATCAAAACAAGCTGATTATATTGGTACTTATGATGAAGAACTAACGCAACTATTAAGATTAAAAACAGTAAAACGATGTGCTTTAGGAACAAGTTACGAAAAAGCAAAGAAACTAATTGCTGAAAAAAATATTAAGACCAAAGAAGACTATTTTATTTTAACAGAAAGCGACACCAGATTAACACAAGACCCAGAAGATACTTATAGAGGCAAATTTACAAACTGGATTGATTATTTAAGCATAGAACGAGTGTATTATGACTTACAAACTTGTAAAACTAAGGTGGTCGAATATTTAGCATTATATCCAGAAATTAAAGCTCATTATTTAGATTTAGCAATTGTTTGTTTTGAATTATGTAAAAAAGACTCATTGTTTCCACCAAATGGGTTATGGGTTGATTATTATAATTTAAAAGATTTACGAGACTTAATTATTATTAATTATAAGAAAAAGAAATCAACTCTTATTATGTAAACTGTGGGAAAGTAAAAAATCCTTTTTTTTGAAATATAGGATTTTTTTTAATTTAATATAAAAAAATTGATTTAAAGATAAAATTACTTTTTTATTATATAAATATAATCTATAAAATGGCGAATCTCAAAACTTATTGTTGCGAACTATGCAAAAAAGTATTTACTCAAAAGATTGATTATACAAGACACAAAGACAAAAAAGCACCATGCATCAGTTTAGAAGAAATGGAGCAAATTACTAAGGCAAAAGAAGTATCCAATGATACTAAGTCACAGCTTATTAGTGTATTCAATAGTTGTTTAGATATAATGAGAGGAGAAGGTTTAACGAATGATAAAGCATTGAAAAATTTGTCTTATTTTATTGTATTAATTTTAATTGAACCTCATTTTGGAGTTGAAATAAATATTGATGACTATGACTATATTTTTGAAGTTGAAGATGACAAACTTGCTATGCATAAACAAAAACTATTAACAATTGTTCGTTTTAGTAATTTGTCAAAGGAAACTGCTGAAAGTATTCCACACAATATTAAATTATTATGGGACGAAATTTTGTCTGTTCATCCCAATACTAAAAATATATTTGTAAAAGGTAAAGGCTTTGATATTACTAAACAATGTAATTATAAAAAATTAATTACTAAGTTAAATGACCTTGATTTGTCGAGAACAGAGCAAGATGTATTAGGTGATGCCTACGAAGCCCTTATTCAACAAATGGGTGAAACAGGAAAAGGGTTTGGTCAATTCTTTACACCATTGCTAATTAAGAAAATGATGATTAAATTAATTAATCCACAAATACATCTTGATGGTACAATAGAGACTTGTTGCGACCCTACAATGGGAACAGGCGGATTTTTAAAATCTTATTTGTTCCATGTTTTGCAACAGGCAAAAGCTAAGACTATAGAACCAAATTGGGATTTTATTACAACACAAGGCTTATACGGTAAAGAATTAGAAATAGATACTTATCAATATGCTGTTTCAAATATGTTAATTTCATCAGGTCATATGTTTCAACAATTAGAAAAAGGTGATAGTATTGATGCTCCAATTACAAGAAAGTTTGATAATGTGCTGGCTAATCCACCGTTTGGTATTAAAGGATTAAACTATGATGATTTTAAAAGTCCTCTTAAAAATGAATATATTCCTATTAAAACAGACAATGCGGTAAGCTTATTTATTCAAGCAATAATTTATATGTTAAAAATTAATGGAAAAGCTGCTCTTGTATTGCCTGATGGACAAGATTTATTTTCAAAAAGTAATAAAACGTTGGTAGCTGTACGTGAATATTTAATGAAAACTTGCGATTTGAAAGAAATCATATATTTGCCTTCTGGAATTTTTACATATACTTCAATTAAAACATGTGTATTTTATTTTGTGAAAAAGAGCGAAGGAAGTGATGTTTTAAAAACCAAAATCAAGTCATCTGCTAAAACTCAAAAGGAAAATAGTAGAGCATATGAGTTCTCTGACTTACACCAAACCACTAAAGTTGCATTTTATGACTTTAATCCATATGAAGATGTTAAAAATCTATTGGTTGAAGTTCCTATTGAAAAAATTGTGAACAATTTTTATTCACTTAATTATGCGGAATATATGAAAGATGAAGGCGAAGCTGACAAATACGAAGAAAATGTAGTACTTAAAACGCTTGGAGAGGTTTGTGAGTTTCAAAATGGTTATTCTTTTAAATCAACAAATTATGAAAAACAGAATGCTACAAATGTTGGTATTTTACAAATTAAATCAATTCAAAATGGATTTATTGATGAAAATAAAATAACGGAATATATTGAAGAAAATAAAAAATATAAAGTGTTTGAAATACAAAAAGGGGATATATTAATTGGATTAACGGGTTCTTTCAAAGTTGGATTATATAATTTGGAAAAAAAATCGTATTTAAATCAAAGAGTTGGTAAAATAACTGCTAAACCAGGCAATATTCTTCAAAAATATGTATATTATTGGTATTTATGTTGTGATATTGAAAGCGAAATCTTAAAAATAGCAACAGGAACAGCGCAAGCTAATATTTCTACAAATGATATTGCAAAACTAAAAATACCAATTCCTTGCCTCGAAAAACAGCAAACTATTGTAGCCTATTTAGATTATATATACGAAAAAGCAAATAAAACTAGCTTTACCAAGATTGAAGAATTGAAGCAATTAAATGAGTTTTGCTTAAATAATCAAAAACTGTTTGGAGAAAATAGCGTAAAAGAATTAGGAGAAGTATGTAATTTTAAAAATGGAAAAGGAATTAAAAAAGATACACTTGTTGATGGAGAATATCCGGTCATTGGTGGAGGACAAAAACCCATGGGTTTTCATAATGAATATAACACAAATGAAAATACAATTTTGTGTTCGTCTAGTGGTGCATATGCTGGTTTTATTAGTAAATATAGTAAAAAAGTATGGGCTAGCGATTGTTTTTCAATAATACCAAAAGAGGATAGTATTAATAATAATTATTTATATTATTTGTTAAAATATACACAAGACACATTATATAAACATCAGTCTGGAGCAGCACAGCCCCACGTATATTCAAAAGATTTACAATCATTAAAAATTCCCATTCCTTGCCTTGAAAAACAACAAGAAGTTGTTGCTTATTGTGATGCTAATAACAACCTTATTAAGCAATTAGAAAACGAAATTGAAAAGAATAAGCTATTAGCACAACAATTTATTAAGTCTATTATTAAAAATGTAAGTGTGGATGATGATGAAATGTAAGACTAATAATGATTTGTTAATTTATAATAACTAGCAAATCATTTATATATAGTGTTTATTGCGATGACAACCGCCCATATTAAACCATTTTTAATTAGTATTTGCGCCGGCGGCGACGAGTTGTTTTTCTATTACGTCTGCGTCTTGATTTTTTTTTGAACCTCTTGCTACCACCCCATAGGGGGTCGCGCTTAACCTCAACCACTGTTCCTGTTTTAGTAATCTTATAATCAGGTCCAAAAAGTGCTAAACTCGCAGCACGAGCGGCGAAGGGATACTCAGTTGAGTCGTTAACTGCTCTTGCTTGTTCTTCATGCTTTCTATAATATGTTATCGCACGAACTAAACCCGATGTAACCATAGTATTATATTTTTCATTATAATCGGTTTCTGGGAACGCTGCGGCGTTCTGTACTATTACAGAGTGTACATTCTCCCAGTCCCCGACTTCTATTTGTCCATCTGTTCTTATTGAATCAAAATCTGTATAAGGTAACTTAGCCATTTTTATATATAGTGTTTATTTTATTTATAAAATTCTTAAATTATTGTTAATTTAGATAACGCAAGAAAATATACATACAAATACATACAATTTATTAAAATCCTCCCTTAAAATCCTCCCTTAAAATCCTCCACGTAAACGCAACACAAGATGGAGTGTGCTCTCTTTTTGAATATTATAATCGCTTAATGTGCGTCCATCTTCAAGTTGTTTTCCAGCAAAAATTAGGCGCTGCTGTTCGGGCGGAATACCTTCTTTATCTTGAATTTTAGATTTAATGTTGTCAACGCTGTCTGATGATTCTACTTCTAGTGTAATAGTTTTTCCAGTAAGTGTTTTTACAAAAATTTGCATTGTTATACTATTAGTAAGTATTATAAATTTGTTTTTATGTTTTTTTCTAAATATATATAATATATAATATAATATATAATATATGTCTGCTAGTTCTTACGACATTAGTAATCACATTTTTAACGTAGTTGATTGTTATTATACATTTATTATGAATGTAAAAGTTTCAAATAGACCATTAAAAAGTGGCAATACTTGTGCCGAATTAGAAATATTTTATAAGTCAACCGATTACGATGCTGTTGATAAAGTATTTTATATTGAACATGGTATAAATCCTATTAGAAAATATATTGGTTCTAATGTTGTATGGGATAATGAAATTGATACAAGCTTTTGTGTATTAGTGTAAATTTATTTTTTTCTATTTTTTTTATTTTTTGTAATATTATGTTTTTTGCTCTGCTTTTTTGTAAAATATTGTTTACGAGCTATTTTGTGCTGTCCACCCATTGGCGTCGGCGGTGTAAATACTAGAAATCTTCCCGCTTTCATTAAACACTCCACTGGAACTTTAAAATAAACGTCTTTATCTTTTGATAATTTATCTTGAAAGTCAATCATCTCTCCGGTTAAAATCTTATATATTTCTTTATTATGATGAGTCCATGTTTCTATTTCTTGTTCTGGAGCTTTTCGAGGGCCTGCATTAATCAACTCACGTGTCCTTTCTAATGCCAATACTATTTTGTTTCCTAAACCGGGCACGATTTTATTCATCTCTTCTTTAACATTTATAGTCTCGGGTTTTTGGCCAGCTTTAATTTGTTCTCTTGTTAATTCATCATCTGATATTGGTTCTGTTCCGTTCATTCTACCTATTAATTTCTCGAGAATATTTAGTTTAGCGCCTTTAGATCTAGTAAACTCTTCATCAACAAAAAATGGTTTTTTTTCATGATTATATACCTTATCATCTTTCTTGGACTCCTCGTCTGACACCCCCGCTGCTGCGATCCGTTCAGCCCGCATTTTTTCATGTTCCGCATCATCTGCTGTATCTGTCGCCGGCCGGCCGCGTGCATTGCTGATACTGCGCGCCTCCGCCCTCGCCTCCGCCGCAGGTGTGCGGAGAGCTATCGCCAGCGTCCCTAGAAATCCTAGTCTTTCCTGCGCCAAACTTTCTAACGACGACCTTTGAACACCAAGTGCACCGAAGGGGTTACTAGAAATGTTGTTTGCGTTAGCGTGTTCCATGCGCTCTGCTATTATTCGTGCTTGAGCATCCTGTAATGTCGCTAGGCGTTCCTGCTCTCTTCTGTATTCTTCGATTCTTTGCCTAAGTACATCGGCTTGAGCTTTTTCAGCTGCTATTCTTGCGTTCTCTCTTGCAATAGTTTCTGCATCGCGCCGCTCGTTTAATTGTTTTAGTACATTTGGTAGAGTTTGTATATCGTTTTCGGCTTTTCTTGCGTAAATGGCTAAATTAGCATAGTCATTGTTGTACATAGAATTATTACAAGCAGCGTAATGTTCTATAGGGACACCCATTTCACCGTGTCTGTATTCATATGGAACAGGCGGGAGTAAATTATACATAGTTTGCTGTGCGCGTTCTAGCATTTTTTGTGGAACTAACAACATTAGTTCGGGATTAGTTATAGGACTAGAAAGTAATCGTTCACACTTATGTATTATGTCTTGTATGTAGTATATATGTCTTGTATACTGTTGTGGCACTTCGAAAGTGGGAAAACTACGTGCGTTTTGTATAAATATAGAAATAAGGTTATCAACCTCTGTAGCCAAGTGTTGGATTTCTAATACACCAATTATAAATTCTCCAATAGATTTTGTATATACATTTAAAACTTTTTCTAATAAAATTCCAACATATGCTCCTTTCTTTTCTATTTGAGCATTTAAATCATTTAAATCAGAAAAACTAAAACTACTCATATAATTATAATTATATTAAATATTAAATAAATATAATTATTTTACAATTAGCTAATTAAAATTAATTAATTTTTGTATTTATGTTTGTATATTTTTTTGCGATTTGTTGCGTTACGCTTTTTTTTGCGATTTGTTGTGTTACGCTTCTTTTTGCGATTTGTTGCGTTGCGCCTTTTTCTAGTAGTTCTTATATAGCGTTTCTTTTTACCTGTTCCAACACTCCCACTCTCAAGATAGTCTGTAGGAGTATATAGTTTCAAAAGCAATAGTAGTCCTTTTAAAATTATAAGTGTGAGTAGTGTACTATCTATTTCCGTATCTGAAAATTCATTGGGATGGAGTGGGCGCGCTTCTTTTATAGTTTTAAAAACCTCTTCAGCTGTATTCAAAATACGACCAATATTTCCCGACGTTCGCATCAAAAATCTTACAGGGTATTCATGGTTTTTTTTACCTGCAAAGTTCCGATGCGCATTATACTGTTCAACGAGTTCATACGTGAATAGTATAGTTACTCTTAATTTACTGCTTACATTCTTGAAATGTTCAGTTTTAGTTTCTATAGTTTCTATATAATTTGCATAACCTAATAAAATATCTTTAATTCGTTTTTCGTTTCCGTTTTCGATTCCTTCTAATATAGCATTTACTAGTGCATCATAATCATTCGGATAAATACCAGGTTTAACATAAGAGATGCCATGATAAAGGTACTGTCGTCCCTCAAATACAGTCATGAAAATATCTTCTAGTTCAATGAGCCTATCATAATAAGAAATTTTATTGGGGGAGGGAGGGTTGGGCGTAACCCTATGTGTTGGTCTTAGTATATAGTTTAATAGTTCCTTTATACTTTCTGATGTTTCCAGTGATACTTGTTCCGGCGGTGGTAATTGTCCATGTGGTGGTATTTGTAGTGGCGGCGGTGCTTGTATATCCACTTGTTGGCTTGGTTTAGTAATATGAATTCTTAAAAGAGTCAACAGCATTTTTAAAGTTGTTCCTATTACATTTTTTATCTTGGCTTGTAACTCCTTAGGTATATGTAGTTTAGCCATAATTGTATTAAATACTATAGATATGTTTCTAGCTAATACATAAATTTTTTTAGCCACGTCTATGAGTCTCGGTATAGTGTTACTTGGGTTCTCTATATTACTGTTAATAGCGGTTTCAGTTTCAGTTATTATACCTGTTATTATATCTGTAATTGGTTTTTTAATAGTCATGTTAATTTGTTGCAAATCCTGATTTTGTGAAAAGGAATCTTTTACAAATCCAATAATTTCATTTGCATCTTCTTGGTTGCGTGGATTGTACGTACGAGGTGTACCTGGTTTATCTATGTTAACAATATCTAGCTCTACTTCGAACATTTTATTCAAGAATACTACCTCTTCAGCTTGTACGGTAAAATAACTAAAATAACTTATACTTGTATTTAGGGGTATTAACTCTGTTATTAACTCTTCTATTGTACGTTCTCTTCTGCCAGAGCGGAAGTCCTTTTCTTTTGGTTCGGGCTGTGTCGCTAGATTATTAATATGAATTCTTAAAAGAGCTAGTAGTTCTTTTAAAATCTTTAATAATGCTTTCATAACATCACTATCTAATGTAATATTAGCAAATTCTTGTGCAAACATATAAATACGTTTTGCCATTCTTTTAAGTGCCTCTATATGTTTTATAGGACTATTATGAAGGGTAGCAATTTCTGCATTTGTATTTCGTATCATCATAGTTATATATAAAACTAACCCTAGTTTGGAGGATTCTAACTTAGTGCTGATTTTTCTCACATCTGCTATTATTTTTTCAATAATAGTATTTGTTTCTGTTTGTTTACTTGGATTGTATTTAGTTAATAACTTGTTAGTTAATAACTTGTTAGTTATATCTGAATTGTATTCAGTTAATAGTTCCGCTACATTAGGTAAGGGGGTATTGAACACCCAGGTCAAGAACCGGTCTTCCTCGTGTTCTTGGTAATATGTATCTTGTGGTTCTACAGGATTAGCCGCCCAACGAGGCATTACGCCTCGAGAAGGCTGTGTCAAAAAAGAGGCTAATATTCCATATTGCATGTAATGGTAGCCAGTTTCTTTGAATTGATCTCGTGCAGCTTCAATATCTTGCATAGCTAGTTTGCTCTGTGTAAATAACTGCGCGTTTGGAGGTATGGCTTGTCCTGTTTGTAGTGCTGGTGGTGCTGGTTGTGCGTTTCGTGGTGTTAGTCCATACCGTAATCTGTCTTTGTCTATTATAGAGTCAAGATATTGGATTCGTGCGTCAAGTTCTTTGATTCGTTGTCTTGGGTCTAATGTTGGTTCTGGCATCGGTCCTAATGCTGGTCTCGGTCCAGATGCTGATGCTTGTCCAGATGCTGATGCTTGTCCAGATGATGGTGCTTGTCCAGATGCTGATGCTTGTCCAGATGCTGATGCTTGTCCAGATGATGATGCTTGTCCAGATGCTGGTGCTTGTCTTTGCGTGTGTGCGTCACAAATAGGTGCTCCTATTTGAGTTCTCAAATCTGGTGTTGATGAATCCAGAGTAGAACACAGTTCGTTTCTTTTATTGTTTCTTTCACGAAATATTGGTTCTGGTATAGGAGGCGGAGTCCCTGTAATTTCTTTTAAAATTTCGGTTTGTGGTCTTTGTGTTTTCACTATATTATATAATGTAGTATAAAAAACACGCCACTGTGTGTAGATTTGTTTTAAAACTATACAATAGGCGCCTATTTCAGCTAAAAATCTAGGGTAAGAATAAGGAGTATACGGCATCCAAGTATACATTCTTAAATAGAAAGAAATATCATCTATTGTAAGGGTTAGTGCTTTTATAAGACTATCTAAAGTTGTAGCGCCGTTAATTTTAACTACAACTTTTGCTGCTGGACTACTAAGGGTTATTAACTCGTGAGTCACATCATGTTGTAACTTATTTATTTCACACAATCTTTCACGAACAAATGCAATATTATTTGGAAGTGTTCTTTCAGTACTCATTATTTTTCTATATATATTATAACTATATTATAATTATATATATATTAATTTGTTAAAATAAATAATTTGTTAAAATAAATAATTTGTTAAAATAATAAATTTGTTAAAATTGATAATTGTTTTTTATATTACTAATATAATACTAATATAATACTAATATATAAAATATTTTAGTAATGAAAATATTAGTATTTGATACTGAAACTACTGGGCTTCAAGAAAAAGGAGCTTCCATTTATGATAAATCGCGATGGCCATATATTATTCAATTAAGTTATATTTTATATGATATTTCAAATAATAGCACTATTATTAAAAATAATTATATTAAATTAGATAATTCAATTATTATTTCACAAGAAAGTTTTAATATTCATAACATTAGTAGAGAGATTTTGGACAGTCAGGGTAGAAATATTGTTGATGCATTAAAAGAATTTAATGCATATTTAAAGTTATGTGATATTGTAGTAGGTCATAATATTTCGTTTGATAAACGACTCATTTTTGTAGAATGTTTCAGACATAATATTTGTCAAAATTTTACACAATTTAAAAATAATCAACAAATACACAAACCAGAGTTTTGCACTATGAAAAACACAACAGAGTTTTGTAAGCTAGAGAGATTAGGCGTGTCAAATAAAGTCTATAATAAACAACCTAAACTAAGCGAATTATATAACTTATTATTTCCAAATGATCCCATACCTAATGATTTACATAATTCGCTTATTGATGTAGCAATGACTTTGCGATGCTACTTAAAATATATTAATAATTTTGATATTAAAGAAATAAATTCTACAATAAAGCAGTTATTTGAATAAAAATAATAAATAATAATAGTATAATACTTTAATTATACTATATATATATATGGCAAGTAAACCAGAATTTTTAACAAAAGAAGAGTTAGAAGCAATCGATTATAGGCATTTAGTTAAAATGGATTCATTATATTCATTTAAAAGCAGACGTAGAACAATTAAAACAAAAAAAACAAAAAACGCAATTGTTGAAAGATTATTAAAAATAGGCGTTCCAAGAAGTAAATATAAAGCAGATTTGGCTGCATACTTGCATTATGAATTAACACATCCAATAGCTACAAAACTACCAATTTATTTGGTAGGTGATATATATACTATGAAACAAGAACTTGAAGATAAGGATTACGAAATTGCGTTTATTAAAAATATATTTGAAGCTACTAACAAAAAACCGTTCAATATGATATATATATTAGAAACAATTGTGCAAAATCACATAATTACAATATACCCAGATGAAGCAAAAATGTTAAAACATATTAGCAATTTGGGTTCATCTAACTTTTTTATTAAAGATTATAAATATTTAGTAAAAAAATTTGGAATAACTGCCAAAAAATTATATGATAATGCTGAATATAGAGATACAAAAGGTTTTGAATTAGAACGCTATCAGCACGACCCTAGAGAGGGTATATATAATAGTTATGCTAGCTTTAAAAAATTACAGTTACAGAAGTTTTTTGGGGAACATATTATTTCAGCATATGTAATGTATGCAGTAATTGATGAGGTTCTTGAGTCATTGGAAGACTATTTTTTTACACATAAAGTTATTGACTATTCACTTAACATTTCAATGTTAAAATATAAAGAACGCTATTTACCGTTTGCTCATCAAAATGTGCCTATTACAATATTACAAGTTTATATAGATGCATTAAACAACAAATTAAAAAAATTAAGCACATATAAAATTACATTAAATAGTAGTATAATAAAAGCATTAAATAAAAGGCTTGATAACATAAATGTTCATTTGGTAAAACGAGATTATACAATTATGGGACAAAATAATGCACTATTTACAGAACGAATTATAGACTACGCTAATGTTCCACATTCTTATACTTTAAAGAAACAACGTTCTATCCGCTTACAGCAAAGAAAATCTTTTTAATTTTAGTAGTTTTTATATTATAACATATTAGTATATTATTAAAATATAATAATATACTAATATAATGGCAGCATCAAATCAAGATTACTTAACAAAAGAAGAATTAGAAGCAATTGATTATCAACATTTATTTACTATGGATAAGATGTATTCGTTTAAAACAAAGAGTAAAACAAGAAGCACACGAAAAACAAAAGAAGCAATAATTCAAAGATTATTAAAACATAGAGTTACAAAAAGTAAATATAGATCAGAACTGGGTTCTTATTTAAAATATGAATTAGAGCACCCAATAGCAAAAGCGCTACCTTCTGGTACTTCTATACCGCCTTATTTAGTTAGTAAAATATATACTATGAAAAAAGAAATTGAAGACAGAGAATATGAAATTGAGTTTCTTAAACCACTCTTTGAAGCAAGTGAGCCACCTAAATACTATTATGGAGCATTTTTTAATTTACTTTTTAATGAGCGCCGAGTTTCTTTGACCAATATAAGCCCGTCAGAGAATAATGCCGTTTTTTTTAAACATTTTAATAATTTATATTCACCCGATTATTTTATTAAAGATTATGGCTATTTAGTACAAAGATTTGGACTAAATGCTGACAACTTGAGAGATAAAAGGCAATATATAGACACCAAGGGAATCGAATCAGGGCGTTATGGTGATCCAAATCTTAGTAAAATTCCTAATGCAGCTATTTTCGATAGTTATGCGCAATTTAAAGAAAAATATATAGCCAAATTTTTCAACACACATGTTCTAGCAGCATATACGATGATTATTATTATTAATACTATGTTACAAAAAGTAGAAGATTATAGAACTAGTCATATTGCTAGCCTAGGTTCATTATGTAAACGCATTACACGATGCTTTACACGCTCACGAAAGGGGCTTATATATCCAGAAGATGAAGCATATACATTAATGCGTGAGCGTTATGAGAGATATTTACCAGGCAATGCAAATATACCAATTAATGTATTAAAAGTTTATATTAGTGGTTTGAATAAAATGCTATTGCTATTACGTGGATACAAAATAATATTAAATCCTAAAATAATAAAAGAGTTAAATAAGAGATTAACAAGCATAAATGACTATTTGGCGCCACGCAATCCTAGCATAGTCGGTCAACCAAACGCACAATTTAAGGAACGAGTGTTAGAAAGTGATTTAGAGTTTTCTAAAAAGCCCCGTTCCTATACTCCGCGTAAAAAATTAAAAGTAAAATCAAAATCAAAATTAAATAATACAACACAAAAACGAGCAAAGTCTGTTTAAATCTTAGTTATTTTTAAATCTTATTTTTAAATCTTATTTTTAAATCTTATTTTTAAATCTTATTTTTAAATCTTATTTTTAAATCTTATTTTTAAATCTTATTTTTAAATC
>Ga0114979_10000290_pt1 | contig 33185 bp, 30 predicted proteins | sample S_140625_EF_Meta_FD_87315 | JGI IMG/M metagenome (GOLD analysis project Ga0114979, IMG submission 87315) | Freshwater microbial communities from Lake Simoncouche, Canada to study carbon cycling - S_140625_EF_MetaG | ecosystem: Environmental > Aquatic > Freshwater > Lake | place: Lake...
AAGGTACGGACTATCATGATTGAAATCCTCCGGAACACGCGCCTCAAGACGCGATATATTGGTGAGTGGCGGACGCTAGAAGTATCCATGGATGCGGTCCACGCCGCGTCATGAATTGGTTTGAGATGCCGAATATTTCACCAACCCGCGTTGACGGGTCGAGGCAACCGACACGAGTCTGGTGCGATGCCCTCCGCTCATCGCATGCTATCGCTATCAACTAACGTGCCCGCTTTTCGCCTCCACCCAGTCTGATGTCAGAACGATCCATCCCGATCGCGGACCTTCGCTATGCGCCGGTCGCGCCAACAATCCCGGCGATCGCTATTGAGCCGAACGGCAATCTCGCGGACAGGCTGCAAAGACCGTTACGCGACTTACGCATTTCGGTCACCGATCGATGCAATTTCCGCTGCACCTACTGCATGCCGAAATCGGTTTTTGATCATGCCTACCAATTTCTCCCCCAATCGTCCCTTCTGAGCTTCGAGGAGATTTTCAGACTCGCTCAACTCTTCGTGGCCCATGGCACCGAAAAGTTGCGTCTGACAGGCGGGGAACCCTTGCTGCGCAAGAACGTCGAAGAACTGATCACACGGCTGGCGTCTTTGCGGACGCCCCGGGGGGAGCCCGTCGAGTTGACGCTCACCACGAACGCGAGTCTTCTGGTGCGCAAAGCCGAGGCACTGGCAAAAGCGGGTCTCAAGCGGATCTCGGTCAGCCTCGATGCTCTGGATGATCAAACCTTTCGCCGGATGAATGACGTCGAATTCCCGGTCGCTGATGTAATCGCCGGAATTGAGGCTGCCGACCGCGCCGGCCTGCGCCCGCTCAAGATCAACATGGTGGTCCGTCGTGGTGTGAACGACCACGATATTCTGCCAATGGCGACTCACTTTCGCGGATCTGGGCACATTCTCCGATTCATTGAGTACATGGATGTTGGTTCCTCAAACGGATGGCAGCTGGAAGAAGTAGTGACATCCGCTGAGATCATCGAACGAATTGGATCCATCTATCCACTTGAGGCCATCGATCCAAACTATGTCGGTGAAGTCGCCCAGCGTTGGCGATACCGCGATGGGAGTGGTGAGATCGGGGTCATTTCATCGGTCAGTCAGCCGTTTTGTGGGGACTGCTCACGCGCGAGGCTTTCGACCGAGGGGCGACTGTATACCTGCCTGTTCGCGAGTAACGGGCATGACCTGAGGGCACTCCTGCGCAATGGCTATGGGGACGCTGAAATTGCCAGTGCAATCGGACTCATCTGGCGACAACGCGAGGACCGATACTCGGAGATCCGCTCAAGGACCGCGGTCCGAGGCAACCGGATCGAGATGAGCTACATCGGTGGGTAGCGCCAAACGTCCATCGTTACTTCAGTTGACGGCCATCGAGAAAGTGGTTCTCCGGGCCACACCCTTTGGGCAATGTTAAGGCGCCTGAAATTTGACATACAGGACCTTGGCATTGTGCGGGATGACGGCTAAGGGCGTAACGCCAGACTCCGGGAGATCGCTGCGGCGACCATCACCCCAACCAGAATAGAACACGCAGCAATCGAAATCGCTGCGCCCGGATGCTGTCGATCCAGGAGGAACCCCAAGAGCGCGGGCCCGATGGCGGCACCAACGTCAATACCGGAATACACGAGGCCAAAAACCCGTCCGCTCGATTTCACCGGAGCCGCCTTGCGAACCAACATATCTCGGGACGGCTGCAAAATGCCCATCAAAAATCCGGCGAGCCCTAGCACTGGAAGGATCATAAAATCTGGTGGGACTCCGCTTGCGAGAAGGAATAGGAGCAAGGCACAGCCCAGTAAGGCGCCCATCGCGATCCGTTCATGCCGACCCGAAGCTGCGGCAACGAAACCGCCGGTGAACATTCCGCACGCTCCCGCAAGCAAATAGAGCGTCAGAGCGCCAGTTGCCGTCGACGCGCTGATACCGTAAATCGAACGCAGTGACTGTGGCGCAAAATTCTGCAGCCCGGTGCTCGCGAGCGTCACAGCGACAAAAAACAGAAAACAAAGGATCACACTGGGCGTAAGCCAATCGGGCAAGCCCAGCACACCTGAACGCGCCCCTGCCTGACCTTCAGAGCCCGACGCGCGGGCGGGTGCCTCAAGAACTTCGAATGACCGGGGCCGGAACATGATCAGCCCAATCACGAACAAGCCAAGCAAAGATGCGGTGCCGAGCGCCGCCCGCCATCCGTAAAGCAATGCAAGGGGAAGCATGACTGCGGGTGCCGCGGCGTAGCCGAGGTTCCCCGACAAGCCATGTACGGAAAATGCGTGGCCGATTCGCCGGATCGAAATTTTGGAATTGAGTACTGAATAGTCTGCGGGATGCATGACGCAGTTGCCCAGACCAATTAAGGCAGCAGCGGCAAGCAAACTGGCATAGCCTCCGGCCAGGGCGGCCACTGCAGCACCGGCGCTCATCGAAGCCATACCAAAGATCAAGGTGTGTCGCGAACCAAACCGGTCAACGACAAATCCGGCAAGGGCCTGCCCAACACCAGACACAACAAAGAAAACCGTCGTAACGACGCCCAGCATGGTCCACGAGAGACCGAAGTCCTCCCGCAAAAACGGGAACAGCGGGGGAATCGCGAGCTGGTAGAAATGGGAAGCGCCGTGCGCCACCCCAACAAGCCCGATGACTTCGGCGTCTGCCTTGAATGAGCCAAGCTCCGGGAACTCCCGGTCAGTCGCCGTGCTCACCCGGTGGGCTCTTGCGTCAGGCTTCGAGTAGCCCTATTTCCGAACGACCAATTGCCCGGGCATCGACGCGTAATACGCTGCCAGATCGCCAACTTCTTTTTTAGTCAAGGCTTTGGCCTGCGCGCCCATGATCGCGTTCTTACGGGAGTCGCTGCGGTAATCGAGCAGGGCCTGACGCAGGTAATCCTGATGTTGACCCGCGAGGCGTGGATAGGAGGGGTCGACCGGCGCATTGCCCTCCTTGCCGTGACAGGCCGCACAAACCTGTTCGGCCTTTTCTTTCGCGCCAGAGAGATCAGCGGCGTGGGCCGAAACGAAAGGCACCAAGGCGCTCGCCGACAGCAAGGCAGCCACCAAACGGCCCGCAAACAATGTGCTGGATTTCATCGTGGTGTCCCGAATGGTCATTATTTGGTCGCAGCGGCTGCTGCAGTCGAAGCGTTTCCGCCGTAATACGCCGCCAGATCCGCCATATCCTGATCGGACAGCGAGGCGGCGATACCTCGCATCGTCGGATGGTTTCGTTCGCCTTTCTTATAGGCCATCAAGGCATTTTCGAGGTACTTCGGTGATTGCCCCGAGATCATCGGGACCGAGTAAACAACGGGGAACGAGGCCTTGTAGCCAGGGATGCCATGGCAGCCGATACACATCGAGTTCTTGTTCTTAGCGGCTTCAGCATTTCCCTGGATCGCATCGGCGGCGAGCAAGGAAGTCGAGGTAAACGAAGCCACAACAAGAACCGACGCTGCGAAAGCAGATGACTTCATGCGGATCCCAAACAGTAGTAAAAGAAAACTTGTTTCCCAATCTTGAGGATTTTACCGAGCAGGCAGGTTAACCGCCAGTTTGGTGCACCTCAATCCAACAATGCGACGATCCGACGCATGATGCAACGGGCGCCGATGATCGATCCAGTATGATCTTGAACATGAATAATCCAGCATCAAACCCCACTAAAAATGCCCGCTTCGAAGGCTCGTCCAGTTACGTCGCCACCGACGATCTGCGGCTCGCTGTGAATGCAGCCCGCAAACTGTCGCGTCCACTACTTGTCAAAGGCGAACCGGGGACCGGAAAAACGATGCTGGCTGAAGAAGTCGCGCGTGAACTTGGCATGCCGCTGCTGCAATGGCACATCAAGTCAACCACCAAGGCGCAGCAAGGGCTTTATGAATACGACGCCGTATCCCGGTTACGTGACTCACAACTCGGTGACGAACGCGTGCGGGACATTTCGAACTACATCGTTCGAGGCGTGCTGTGGCAAGCCTTTGAAACTCCGGAACCCGCAGTTTTACTGATTGACGAGATCGATAAGGCGGACATTGAATTCCCGAACGATCTGTTGCGGGAACTTGACCGGATGGAATTCCATGTTTATGAGACCCGGGAGACCATCCGGGCGCGACACCGTCCTCTCATGATCGTGACCTCGAACAACGAAAAAGAACTGCCCGACGCCTTCTTACGTCGGTGCTTTTTTCATTACATCCGTTTCCCGGATCGAGAGACCATGCAGGCAATTATTGATGTCCATTACCCAGGACTCAAAAAGACGCTGGTGGCTGCAGCGCTGGATGCCTTTTATCAACTGCGCGACATCGCCGGGCTCAAAAAGAAACCGTCGACCAGCGAACTCCTGGACTGGATCAAGCTCTTGTTGGCGGAAGATATTCCACCCGACGCCGTGAACAAGCCTGCGACTGGCCCCGACGGCAAACCGGGCTTGCCGCCGCTGGCTGGGGCGCTCCTCAAGAATGAACAAGACTTGGCGCTGTATGAACGGCTGATGTTTATGCAGCGACAGAATCGCTGACGAGCCATCATGCTGGTCGACTTTCTATTTCATTTGCGGCGAGCAAAGTTGCCCGTGTCTTTACACGAGCACCTGCGTCTGCTCGAGGCACTCAAAGAGGGTGTAGTCGGCCCTTCAGTTGATGAATTCTATTGGCTCGCGCGAATGACTTTGGTCAAAGACGAGCGATTGTTTGACCGATTCGACAAGGCTTTTGGGGTCTATTTCCACGGCGTCACCTCCCTGTCCGATGCCATTGGCGCGCTTGGAGCTGAATTGCCGGAGGATTGGCTCAAACGGCTGCTTCAGCGCGAGTTCACCCCCGAAGAAAAGGCGGCCATTGATGCGGCATTCGCCGAAGGAGGCGGCCTTGATGCGCTGATGGAGCGACTGAAGAAGTTGCTGGAAGAACAAAAAGAACGTCATGAGGGCGGTTCCCGGTGGATCGGGACCAACGGTAGCAGCCCATTTGGAAATGGCGGATATCACCCGCAAGGCGTCCGGATTGGGGGCCCCTCAGCCGGCAACCGAACCGCAATCAAGGTCTGGGAGCAACGCGCCTACCGTGACTATGACGACACCGTCGAACTGGGCACTCGCAATATCAAGATTGCGCTCAGGCGCTTGCGAAGATTTGCGCGAGAGGGCGCGGCCGACGAACTGGACATGGACGGAACCATTGGCGCGACGGCGCGCAACGCGGGCTGGCTCGACCTTCGGCTGCGCCCTGAGCGTCACAACAGCGTCAAAGTCCTTTTGCTCATGGATGTCGGTGGCACGATGGATGACCACATCCGTCGGACGGAAGAACTGTTTTCGGCCGCCCGTAGTGAATTTCGTAATCTTGAGTTTTTTTATTTTCATAATTGCGTCTACGACCATGTCTGGAAGAACAATCGTCGGAGGTCGACCGAGCGCACGGCCACCTGGGATCTGATCCGCAAGTTCAATCCGGATTGGCGTCTCGTGTTCGTAGGCGACGCAACCATGAGTCCCTACGAAATCATGCAACCCGGTGGCTCAGTCGAGTACCACAATGAAGAGGCTGGTTCAGAGTGGATCCAACGTCTACTGGACCGCTTTCCGCGCCATGCCTGGCTCAACCCTGAGCCCGAGGGCGTGTGGTCCTACCGACAATCCGTCGCAATGATGCGGCAACTCATGGGCGACCGCATGTACCCAGTCACCATGGCAGGGCTTGACCGGGCAATGCGTGCGTTGATGCGTTAGGGTTGTTGGTTTTAACCCCCATCACGACCAGATCACGCTCAACACCGTTGAGCTCGGCCACCTCGGGGTAAAAACCCCAGCGCTGGAATCCGCGGGACGCGAATAGGGCAAGACTCTCCTCATTGTGTCCAAAAATCAGGGCGAGTAACCGGGCACACCCGAGTGAGGGCGCCTCAGCGATCGCCTTGTCAAGAAGGCGGCCACCGACCCCCTGCCCTCTCCACTCCTCGGCGACGTAAAGGCTCAACTCAGCCGTTCGAGCGTAGGCGGCCCGATCGTGAATGTCCGAAAAGCTCAACCACCCAATGACCGACTGATCGTGGCGCACAACCCACAGGGGTCGGCTGGGGTTGCCTTGCGGATCCTCGACCGCAGTCCGATGCATTGCAAACCATTCCCGACGAGACTCGACGCTCACCGGTTCAAGGTCGGCGGTTACCCGAAAGCTTGGGATGGTGGAGTTGTAGATCTCGACAATTCGCGGCAAGTCGTCAGGACGGGCTAGCTCAATCATCAGCGTTACTCATCAGATCCTTCAAGCCAACGAGAGTAGGGAAAGCCGAATCGGGTTTCGAGCCAATTTGATCGCTTGACCAACAAGTTTGGATCGACCTGAAAACTCGGTCCATGAAAACAGAGAGCAACCCGATTGCCAGCCTGCGTCGGGGCCAGCAACCGGATTCGCTCGTCGAATGCAATTTTCAGATGCGCAAGGCTCTTTTTGAGTGCCTGGGGGCGTCCAAACAGGTTAACCGCCAGAAGCCCACCCGAGTCGGACAACAGCCGTCGGGTCGCGCGATAGAAATCAATTGAATCCAGCACTGGTCCGTCAGCTCCGCTATCGTAAAGATCGACCTGAACGACCCCATAGCTTGCCGGGCGAGCGGCCCTCACCCATTCGAACGCATCCTGGTGAGCGATCTCAAAGCGAGGACTTTCAACCGGGAGACCAAACATCGACTTCGCAGCCAAAACGACGGCAGGATTGTGTTCGACCGCGACCAATCTGGATTTCCGCAAATGGCTCAAATTCCAACGTGCCAGCGAACCTCCCCCCAACCCAAGCAATGCAATTTGCGTCGGCGCATGAAGAAAGAGTAACCACGCCGTCATCTGTTGCACGTACTCCAGTTCGAGTGCGTGCGGGGCATCGAGCCGAATTGCGCTCTGCACCCAGGGGCTATCCCCCAGGTGCAGATAACGAACGCCATCAAGCTCGGAAAAGCTGACGGATTCGTGGCTACGGCCCCGCGCGCTCACGTCTTGCTCGAGTTCAAATCACCTCAGCGCCAATGACAGCAATAAGTCGTTGAGACGCTTCACGAAACCCGCTGGGTCCTCAAGACGCCCGCCTTCCGACAGCATCGCTTGATCAAAGATGACCGAAGCCCAGTCATCAAACTGCGCATTAACGCCCTCAGCGCCAGATTCCGACGCAAGCTGCGACTTGAGTTGCCGGACAAGCGGGTGTCCGGGATTGACCTCGAGAATGGGCTTGCGTGACGGGACCTCGCGCCCCGCTTCGCGCAGGATCCGTTCAAGATGGCCGCTGACATCCCCCTCGGCAGACACCAGACAGGCAGCTGAATCGACTAACCGCTGGGTCACCCGGACCTCCTTGACGCGATCACCGAGGCTGGCCTTGATGCGCTCGACCAGCTTCGCATCGGCCGGGTCATCGGCGGGCGGTGCCTTGGGTGCTCCGTCGGACGCTTCGCCTAACTTGTTCAGGTCGAAATCCCCGGCTGCAACACTCTGCAGCTTCTTGCCTTCAAAATCCCGCAGGTACGAAAGCATCCATTCATCCACCCGATCAGTCAGTAGCAAGACTTCGACGCCACGCGCCTTGAAGGCTTCAAGGTGCGGGCTCGAGCGCGCGGCTTGCCAACTGTCTGCGGTGATGTAGAAGATCGACTCCTGACCGGCCTTCATACGCCCGACAACATCTGCCAGCGCAATGTCCTGAACCGCGGAATCCTGGTGGGTCGTTGCAAATCGAAGCAGCTTTGCCAGCCGCTCTCGATTGCCGAAATCTTCGCCCAAACCTTCCTTCAGGACAGCACCGAACGCACTCCAGAACTTGGCATAGTCTTCTTTCTTGTTTTCAGCAAGATCTTCAAGAAGGCCCAAGATCCGGCGGGTATTGCCGTCGCGAATGGCTTTAACGTCGCGTGAGTCCTGCAGAATTTCGCGTGAGACGTTGAGGGGCAGATCAGCCGCATCAATCACCCCACGCACAAAGCGCAGGTAGGACGGCAGCAGATGCTCGACGTCTTCCATGATGAAGACCCGCTTGACGTAAAGCCTTAGGCCGTGTTTCGCCTGCCGATCATAGAGATCAAACGGAGCGCGCCCAGGGATGAACAGCAACTGGGTGTATTCGGTGCGTCCTTCCACGCGGTTATGAGACCAGGCGAGTGGGTCCTCGTAGTCTGAGCTCGTATGGCGATAGAACGCTTTGTAAGCATCGTCATCGAGCTCTGATTTTGAGCGAGTCCAGAGGGCTGATGCCTGATTCACCATCTCCCAGCCCGGGGGTGCCTTTTCTGGCGTGGCCTGATCCACCTCAATCGCGTCCGCCACGTCAACGGCGTCCGCCACCTCAGCGGCCTCGTCACCCGAAGGCTTTGGCGCACGCATCCGAATCGGCAGGGAGATGTGGTCGCTGTAGCGGCGCAGGATCGAGCGCAGGCGCCAACCACTCAAGAGGTCCGATAGCCTCGAAAGACCGCTCTCGCCGCCTTCATCGGTTCCAGTTCCGGCAGCGTCGTCGGCTCGCAGGTGCAGAACGATCTCCGTCCCGCGCTTGGGCAACTCGACCGACTCGACCGTAAATTCACCTGTGCCCTCGCTGACCCAACAGACCCCATCCGACGAAGGAAGACCAGCCCGGCGTGTCCTTACCTCGACCCGGTCCGCAACGATAAAGGACGAATAAAAACCAACCCCAAACTGCCCGATCAAGCGGGCGTCACCCCGGCCACCACCGTCGAGCCGAGACAGAAATTCCTTCGTTCCAGAGCGTGCAATCGTTCCGAGGTTAGAGACCGCTTCTTCGCGGGACATGCCAATCCCGTTGTCGCGAATCGTGATCGTCCGACCGGCTTCGTCAAAATCAACCTCAATCGCGAGATCGGAATCGCCCTCCCAGAGTTCGGGATGGTCAAGGGCTTCAAACCGCAGCTTGTCGCAGGCGTCGGATGCATTGGATACCAACTCCCGCAGAAAAATCTCGCGGTTGCTATAAAGACTATGGATCATCAAGTGAAGCAACTGCTGCACTTCAGCCTGGAAACCCATCGTCTGGGGTTTGGATTCAATCTCGCTCATAGGGTGCTCGCCGATAAAGGTTCAATAGATGAGGTTCAGTTGATTCGGATGCCGCGTCGAACCTGGGGTCCCGCCGAAAAATGGGGCCGATCAGCCGGTTTTCAAGGGCCATGCTTTAAGATCAGCAAGAATTCTGTTCAACCTCCGGAGACGTCATGTTTCGTGCCATTGTTGTTCGCAAGGACCCCAACGACCCCACTGGTAAAGCGCAATCGATCGCGGTCGAGTCGGTCGGCGACGAACTCCTGATTGAAGCCGACGAGCACAGTGTTGATGTTCGTATTGACTGGTCAACCGTGAACTACAAGGATGCGCTCGCCCTGACCGGAAAGCCAATCGTCCGCAAGTTCCCGCTCATTGCTGGCATTGATTTCTCGGGCAAGATTGAATCGAGCCGCGACCCAAGGTTCAAGCCAGGTCAGGCAGTCGTCCTGAACGGCTGGGGCGTGGGCGAAACCCATCCTGGCGGCCTCGCCCAGCGCGCGCGCGTACCCGCCGACTGGCTCGTAGCACTGCCTGACTCGATCGACCCCCGTCGCGCCATGGCAATCGGAACCGCTGGCTACACCGCCGCCCTCTGCGTCGAGGTATGCACCCAGGCCCTGACTCGCGACGGGGTGGAACCAGGCACGGGCGAGGTATTGGTCACGGGTGCCAGCGGTGGTGTTGGCAGCATCGCGGTCGCCTTGCTGGCAAAGGCGGGGCATCGGGTGGTCGCAGTCACCGGCAAATCGGATCAGACCGACTGGCTGCGTTCGATTGGGGCCGCCGAGGTATTGCCCCGTTCGGATTTTGATGCGCCCGGAAAGCCACTTGGCAAAGAACGCTGGGCAGGTGCCGTTGATTGCGTCGGGAGCCATACCCTCGTCAATGTCTGTGCAAGCCTGCGCTATGGCGCCACCGTCGCAGCGACAGGCCTCGCCCAGGGGATGGACTTCCCAGCCAGTGTTGCGCCGTTCATCCTGCGGAGCATCAGTCTGGTCGGTGTCGATAGCGTTCAATGTCCGATGCCGCGCCGCAAGGCAGCCTGGGCCCGTTTGGCCCGCGACTTAACCGGTCCCATCTTGGACGTGATCGCGTCGCGCGAAATCAGTCTTGAAGAAGCCCTTGGGTTAGCCCCCGAACTGTTGGCGGGGCGCGTCCTGGGACGTGTGATCGTTGACGTTAATCGCTAGGATTTCGGAACAAGGTCGATGTTGATGTTGATGCGATCATCATCAACAAAGCAATGATTGCAAACGTCAGCATTGACCAGACTGCGAAAGGAATCCCCAGCAGCGGCACGTTTGCTTCATCACAATTGGCGGTCGCCGAAAACAAGAAGGGCAGTCGGATATCCAGTGTGGTCGCCTGAACAATGCGATCCGCTAGGGTCAACGAACACCCTGCAGCATCCACCGGACCAAAGGATTGCCAAGCTGCCGCCGCGACCCCGGCCAATGCCAGCGCGATCACCAGCCCACTGAATCCAAGCCGCGCGAATCCCACAGATTGTTTCTGGTGAAAGCCCAACCGCGAGTCCGTGAGACCCACGAGCGCGCCAAGCAGGCTTGAGATGGATAGCGTGGCGAAAATAAGTCGCTGCAGGGTGCACCATGGACAGGGCCGCATGTGCCAGACGACTTGAGCAAACAGCCCGAAAACCAATGCCCCGGTGGCAATGATGAAGCAACCGATCAAGCCCCAGTTGTGATGCCGAGAATCAAGCATCTGAGGTTGGCGACGCCGAGGCGATTCGGGCCAAGCGACCGTCCTTCACACGCGGCTCGAGCAAGCGCCCCTTTCGGCCTCTTGTGCCTTCGTAGTTCGCCAATTCGCGTGCACTCATGGATCTTTCAACAGACTTACTCGCCCTTCCCGTGCCGCGAACCAGAATTCCGGCACTGCCGTAAGCCTCTACTGCGGCAAGTTGCTCGCCCGCATCGAGCGCTATGAGTGAACTACCGCGGCCGCCACTGCGAAGGACTTTGACTTCAGAAACCGGATACGTGAGCAGACGTCCCCCGGATGACAAACAAGCAAAGCGGGGCGTTCCGTTGCCGGCGGCCTCGGACCCAAGCAAGACTGGCCGCAACAACACATCATCGGGTTCGATCGTCAAGAAGGACTTCCCGCTTCGATTTCGGCCAATCCAATCACTCGAAACACAAGAGAGTCCATTGCCACCGGTGGTTGCCAAAACAATGCCTGCGTCAGACGGCGCCGCCAAAATCCACGCGACCTTGCTGCCAGCCGCCAAATCAATCAAGCTCGTCACGGGCTGGCCATCACCTCTCCCCCCGGGCAACGAACTCACCGAAACCGAAAATACTCGCCCATCCGACGCGATCACCAGCAGGGCGTCGGTGCTGCGAACTTCATAAGAGCCGTCAAATCCATCACCCGGCTTGAAGCTGGCCTGACTGGCGTCATGACCGTGACCCTGACGCGTTCGAACCCAGCCCTTCTCCGACACGATAACCGTCACAGCCTCGTCTACGATGCGCACTTCGGCCACCGTGCGAGTGGCGGCTTCAATCCGCGTGCGCCGTGGATCGCCGTATTGCTTGGCGTCTTGCTCGACCTCGCGGATCACTTGGCGTCGCATCGCTTTCGAATCACCGAGCAGGGCTTCGAGCGCTGTCTTTTCGCTCTGTAACGTCGCGAGCTCCTGCTCGATCTTGATGGATTCAAGCCGGGCGAGTTGACGCAAACGAATCTCGAGAACGTCTTCCGCCTGACGGTCACTGAGTAAAAATCGCGCCATCAACGCGGATTTCGGTTCATCTGATTCTCGGATCGTTGCGATGACCTCATCGATCGATAGCAAGACCAAAAGCCGTCCCTCGAGAATATGGATCCGGTCATCCACGCGCCCCAGGCGATGTTGGGTCCGCCGCGTGACAGTCGTAATTCGAAAGTCACACCACTCGCGCAGGATATCGATTAGCCCCTTCTGGCGCGGGCGCCCATCCAACCCGATCATCACGAGATTGCAGGGCACCGAGGTTTCCAAACTCGTATGCGCGAGCAGAACATTGATAAATTCTGACTGGGCGAGTCGTGATGATCGCGGCTCGAAAACCAATCGGACCGACGCCTCCCGGCCCGACTCATCCCGTACACGCTCGAGAACACTGAGGATCGTCTGCTTAAGCTGAAGTTGTTCCGGACTGACCGACTTCTTACCAAGACGAGGCCGCGGGTTAGTCAGATCCTCGATTTCTTCCAGAACCTTTTGCGCCGAAGTGCCGTGCGGCAGCTCGGTCACGACGATTTGCCACTGCCCGCGGGCAAGATCTTCGACTTTCCAGCTTGCGCGAACCTTAATCGACCCGCGCCCGCCCGCATAAATTTCGCGTAGTTCCGATGGCGATGAAATGATTTGACCGCCCCCCGGGAAATCGGGTCCGGGCAAGCGCTCAAGCACGGCGTCCAGCGAGTCATCGTCGCGGAGCATCAACACCGCCGCTGCAGCCACCTCACGCAGATTGTGCGGTGGAATCTCAGTCGCTAAACCGACCGCAATCCCCGAAGCCCCATTGAGTAAAACCATCGGCAAGCGCGATGGAAGAAGGCGCGGCTCTTGTGTCGAACCATCATAGTTCGGGACAAAGTCCACCGTCCCCGCATCGATTTCATCGAGCAACAGTCGAGCGTAGGGCGTAAGACGGGCCTCGGTATAGCGCATCGCTGCGGCGCCGTCGCCATCTCTGGAACCAAAGTTACCCTGACCATCGATCAGCGGATATCTCAGGGTGAAAGTCTGGGCCAATCGCACGAGGGCGTCATAGGCAGACTGATCGCCATGTGGATGAAAGCGGCCCAGGACATCGCCCACGACGCGGGCACACTTGACCGGTCGGGAGGTCGGGCCCAGGCCCATCGCATCCATCGAGTACAGAATCCGGCGCTGAACCGGCTTCAGACCATCACAAACGTCCGGCAGCGCACGGCCCTTGACAACAGAGACGGCGTAATCAAGATAAGCCCTCTCCGCGTAACGTGCCAGGGTGATCGACTGATCATCGTCAGGCGGAACAGGGGTTTCTGCAGTCGTCAACAGGTCATCCATACACTCGCGGGGCTCCGATCAGCGGGGGCAGTATAGAGGCTGTACCATTGAATTTGATCCCAAACACACCGTTGACACAGTCCTATGGCCCAGTACGTCTACACCATGAATCGCGTCGGCAAAATCGTGCCGCCCAAACGCCAGATCCTGAAGGATATTTCGCTCTCGTTTTTTCCGGGGGCCAAAATCGGTGTCTTGGGTTTGAACGGCTCGGGCAAATCAACGCTACTGAAAATCATGGCGGGCATTGATAAGGACATCGAAGGCGAAGCCCGACCGATGCCCAATCTCAATGTAGGGTACTTGCCTCAAGAGCCCGATATGGATCCTGCGCAAAGTGTTCGGGAGGCGGTTGAGGCCGGCCTGGGGTCAATTACTGCAGCCAAGAAAAGGCTTGATGAGGTCTACGCGGCGTACGGTGAGCCCGATGCGGATTTCGACAAACTGGCGGCCGAGCAGGCAGATCTTGAAGCGCTGCTGGCAACCTCGGATGGTGGCGATGTCGAACACCAGCTCGAGATCGCAGCGGATGCGCTGCGATTGCCACCGTGGGAGGCCACGATTGGCAATCTCTCAGGCGGCGAGAAGCGGCGCGTCGCGCTCTGCAGGTTGCTGCTCTCGAAACCCGACATGTTGTTACTGGACGAACCGACCAACCATCTCGACGCCGAGAGCGTGGACTGGCTCGAACAATTCCTGCATAAATTTCCCGGGACCGTCGTCGCGATTACCCACGATCGGTATTTCCTGGACAACGCAGCCGAATGGATTCTGGAACTTGACCGAGGCCATGGGATCCCTTGGAAGGGAAACTACTCCAGCTGGCTGGACCAGAAGCAAGAGCGTCTGCGACAGGAAGAGTCGGGTGAAAGCGCCCGACAAAAAGCCCTCAAGAAGGAACTGGAGTGGGTTCGGCAGAATCCCAAAGGACGCCAGGCAAAGAGTAAGGCCCGACTGGCCCGCTTCGAGGAGCTGTCGAGTCATGAATACCAGAAACGTAATGAGACTCAGGAGATTTTCATCCCGGTCGCCGAGCGTCTCGGCGATACGGTCATCGAATTCAAGAACGTTCGTAAAGCGTTTGGCGAACGACTGCTGATCGACGACTTGAGTTTTGCAGTACCTCCGGGCGCCATCGTCGGGATCATTGGCCCCAACGGCGCGGGTAAATCGACACTCTTCAGAATGATTACAGGGCGCGAAACGCCTGACAGTGGGTCAATCGTCATTGGACCCACGGTCAAGATCGCTCACGTTGATCAGTCGCGCGAATCCCTGGGCGGGGACAAAACGGTTTGGGAGTCTGTTTCTGATGGCGCAGACCTCATGACAATCGGCCGCTTCGAGGTTTCCTCGAGGGCCTATGTCGGTCGTTTTAATTTCAAGGGAAGTGATCAGAACAAGAAGGTTAGCCTGCTGTCCGGGGGCGAACGCGGACGGCTGCATCTGGCCCGAACACTGATTGCAGGCGGTAACGTCCTCTTACTCGATGAGCCCTCAAACGACCTTGACGTGGAGACCCTCCGGGCGCTCGAAGATGCCTTATTGGAATTTGCGGGTTGCGTGTTAGTGATCAGCCATGACCGCTGGTTTCTTGACCGGATTGCGACCCACATCCTCGCCTTCGAGGGTGATTCACAGGTCACCTTCTTCAACGGCAACTATCAGGAGTACGAGGCGGACCGCAAGAAGCGTCTCGGCGAAGAAGCCGCCCGACCCAAGCGCATCCGGTTCAAGCCCCTGCGTTGATTCAGCGTAGCGGGATGGGCGTGCTGGCGGGGACCGGAACCGCGGTGACCGAATTTTGTGGGCTGCCTTCGATCAAACGATCGGCGTACGTCAGGTAAACCAGCGCGTTGCGCGCGGGATCGACGATTCGAACGATGTGGAGCTTCTTGAAGAGGAACGACAGTCGTTCGTCGAAAACGACTTCTTGACGTGGCAGCGCACCCTTGAAGGCGATTGGCCCCACCTGCCGACAGGCGATTGAGGCCTCGGACTTGTCTTCAGCCAGCCCAAGTGCACCACTGACACCACCGGTTTTGGCCCGCGAGACGTAGCAGGCAACTCCCGACACTTTAGGATCGTCATAGGCCTCGATGACGATCTTGTGGTCAGGTCCAATCAGCTTGAAAGCGGTGTTCACTTCACCGAGTGTCTCTGCCGAAACGGATGTAAACGCCAGCAGGAACATTGCACCGACGATTGCACCGGAAAGCGCAGCCGAGACCGCAACGACAGGCGCACCCAGGGAACACTTTTTGGTCATACATCAACCTCAACTTCGTTGCCATGTTCTTCGAGCCAGGCGCGTCTGGCGAGCGCTTCACCCTTACCCATCAACATCGTGAATCGAAGGCGGGTTGACTCCTCATCAATGTCACCCAGGCTAACCGGAAGCAGTCGCCGCGTATCCGGATTGAGCGTGGTCTCCCATAACTGTTCCGCGGTCATTTCACCCAGTCCCTTAAATCGACTAATCGACCATGCAGCCTCCGTGAGTCCTTCCTTGCGGAGTCGGTCACAGGTACGCGCAAGCTCAGTATCGTCAAGACAATAAATCTTACGCAGTGGGCGCTTGCCACGAGCCGCCACATCGACCCGATAGAGCGGTGGGCGGGCGACATAGACATGGCCATGCTCGACCAGAGCTGGGAAATGGCGCCAAAAAAGAGTCAGCAATAACACCTGAATATGGGCACCATCGACATCGGCGTCCGACAGGATACAAACCCTGCCATAGCGCAGTCCCGAGAGCACCGACGCCGAATCAACCAGGGGCGCTTGGCCCGTCGAATGGCTCGTACCATGAGGATCCACGCCGAGGGCAACCGCGATGTCGTGAATCTCGTTATTGGCAAACAAGCGGTCACGATCAGCCTCCCACGTATTCAGCACCTTTCCGCGCAGGGGCAAAATAGCCTGAAATTCCTTGTCGCGTCCCATCTTGGCACTGCCGCCGGCGCTGTCGCCTTCAACTAAAAAAATCTCGTTGCGGCCCAGATCGTCGCTCTCGCAATCCGTGAGTTTGCCGGGAAGTACGGCAACGCCTGAACCCTTTTTCTTTTCAACCTTTTGCGCACTACGCTGCCGGGCCTGCGCCTGACGGATCACCAACTCCGACAACTTGCGGCCAAAGTCGACGTGCTCACTCAACCACAACTCGAGCTGGGGGCGGGAATAGCCTCCGACCAGGCGAACCGCGTCCCGAGAGTTGAGCCGCTCCTTAATCTGGCCCTGAAACTGGGGGTCGAGAACCTTGGCACTCAAGACAAAGCTTGCTCGCGCGAAGACGTCCTCAGGCATCAGTTTCACGCCCTTGGGAAGTAATGAATGCAGTTCGACGAACGATTTCAGCGCCTGAAAAAGTCCTTCACGCAAACCACTTTCGTGCGTGCCGCCAGCGGGCGTCGGGATCAGATTGACGTAGGACTCACGGATCGTTGGACCCTCTTCAGTCCAGCCAACGCACCAGGAGGCCCCCTCGCCCTCAGCGAATGTTTCGTGACCCGCGGGCGCAAATTGCTGGCTCTCGAACAACGGGACAACCAGGGCATCTCCGGCATGCGACGAGGTACCCGAGGCGAGTGCTTCGGTCAGATAACCTCGCAAGCCTTCGGCATAGCACCATGTCTGCTCACGGCCCGTACGGGCTTCAATCAGCACAGTTTGCAAACCCGGCAACAAGACCGCTTTGGCGCGCAATTGACGTTCAAGCTCTGACTGCGAGATCGCCGGCGAATCAAAATACTTCGGATCGGGCCAGACCTGAACTCGGGTACCGGAGCGTCGACTCCCGCGCGGGGCGGGCTGCGACTGGAGCGCTTGTACAACATCACCGCCGGAAAAAACGAGATGATGCTGGCCACCCTCTCGCCACACCGTCACCTCGAGGCGGATCGATAACGCGTTGGTGACGCTCACGCCAACGCCGTGCAACCCCCCCGAAAAACTATAAGCACCGCCAGACGCCTTATCGAACTTGCCACCCGCATGCAGCCGAGTGAAGACAATCTCGACCACTGGGGCGCCCTCTTCCGGATGCATACCAACCGGAATACCCCGACCGTCATCATCAACGGTGACGCTACCGTCGCCTTCCAGCGTAACGGTGATGGTCTTGCAAAATCCAGCCAGCGCCTCGTCGGCGGCGTTATCGAGTACCTCTTGGATGATATGCAAGGGATTCTCTGTACGGGTGTACATCCCCGGCCGCTGGCGAACCGGCTCGAGGCCCTTGAGAACCCGGATCGACCCCTCCGAGTATTCTGTTTTGCGTGCAGTCATAGCCTTGTTCAGATGGCGATCTGTGTGCCCATCTCCACCACTCGATTGGGCGGCAGACGGAAATAGTCAGCGACCGAAGGACTGTTTTGCAGCATCCAGCCAAACATCGAACGACGCCATCCAAAAATGCCGCGGCGAGAAACCGATACCAGCGTTGGTTTACTCGTAAAGAACGAAGTTTGGCCAAGATCAACATCGAGGCCCCGCCGTCGCGCCAACCGGAAAACAGTCGACACGTCAGGATCCTCGCGAAATCCGAAATGAGCCGTGAGATAGACGACTCCGTGTGAACCTCGACGCAATTCGAGACGCTCCTCGTTCCCAATGCGCGGTCGATCATCGAATGCGATCGTCAAGAAGACGAGGCGCTCATGCGCAATCTTGTTGTGCTTGAGGTTATGCAGAAACGCGCTCGGGAAACCACCGCGTGACGAACTAAAAAAAACAGCTGTCCCCGGCACCCGCGTGGTGCGCACCAGTTCAAAGTCCACTGCATCATCCCGCGCCTCGGGTCTCGCAACCTTGCGGGCGCGCAAAATCATCGTGCCCCGGTGCCAGGTCGTTAGCATGGTGAACACACACACCGCCACAGTCAGCGGGAACCAGCCGCCATCAAAGAACTTGGATAAGTTCGCGCCAAGGAAAGCCAGCTCGAGACAAAACCAAGCGGCCAGCGGGACCAGAAGCCAGCGCATCCGCCGAGACTCCTGGTGGGCCAGTACCACCGCGAGCAAGACGCTCGAAATGATCAGGTCGCCCGATACCGCGAGACCATAAGCGGCCGCCAGAGCACCCGATGACTTAAAGGCCAGAACCAGCAAAACGACCGAAACCAACAAGATCCAGTTCACGATCGGAATGTAAATCTGACCCTGAGAATGATCGGAGGTATGGAGTACCCGCAGCCGTGGGAGGTAATTGAGACGCGAGGCCTGTTGCGTCACCGAAAAAGCGCCCGAAATCGTTGCCTGTGAAGCAATCACCGTCGCAAGCGTTGCGAGAATCACCAGTGGGAATTGCAACGATTCGGGCGCCAGCAAAAAGAATGGATTCTCGCGCGCCGCAGGGTCCGTCAAAACGAGGGCGCCTTGACCAAGGTAATTAATCATCAGCGCGGGGAAAACCAAAAAAAACCAGCAAATCCGAATCGGCGGCAAACCAAAATGCCCCATGTCGGCGTAAAGGGCTTCGGCGCCGGTCAAACACAGAAAAACAGATCCCAGCGCGATAAATGCCAGCGCGGGACGTTCAACGGCGAAGCGGACCGCATAACTCGGGTCGATAGCCCGAAGAATCTCAGGCATCTCCACGATATGGATTAAGCCGAGCAAGGCCAGCGTCGCAAACCACAAGATCATCACCGGACCAAAAAACCGGCCGACGTCTGCGGTCCCATGACGCTGCAGGCTAAACAGCCCGATCAGAATCACGATCGAGATCGGCACCACATAACGCTCTAACCCCGGCGCAGCAACGCTCAAACCCTCCACGGCGGACAACACCGAAATAGCGGGCGTGATAATGGCGTCGCCATAAAACAGCGAGGCAGCGAACACCCCGAACGCCCCAACTAACCAGGCCAATTCGGGACGATGCTCAATCACCCTCTGAGCGACCGACAGCAAAGCCAGCACCCCACCCTCGCCGCGATGATCAAACCGGAGGACGATCGACACATACTTGAGCGACACGATAATCGACACCGACCAGAACATCATCGACAAAATGCCAAAGACGTTCTCCGGGGTTGGGGCGATAGCGTGCGTACCGAAGAAGGCTTCCTTGAAGGCGTAGAGAGGCGACGTTCCGATATCGCCGAAAACCACCCCCAACGCAGCCAGCACCATCACCCGGAAGGGTTGACCGTGATTTTGCGCGCTCATGCAGAACAGACTCCGATCTGATTAATCCATCAAGGGCTCGAGCCTCGACTCCTCCATCGCGCCCACTTGCTCGCGGAGCGCCAGGATCCGATCCTGCCAATCCCGCACAGACCCAAACCATGGAAACGCTGCTGGAAATGCGGGATCTTCCCATCGGCGCGCAATCCACGCAGTGTAATGCACGTAGCGAAGCGTTCGTAAGGCTTCGACCAGGTGCAGTTCTCGCGGATCGAATCGGCCGAAGGTCTGATATCCCTTCAGAACCTGCGAGAGTTGGCGCGATTGCGACGATGCGTCACCCGATAAAAGCATCCAAAGATCCTGAATAGCCGGTCCTGTTCGGGAATCATCAAAATCCACAAAGTGCGGGCCCGTATCGGTCCAGAGAATATTTCCGGCGTGGCAATCGCCGTGCAGCCGAATCACCTCGACGCCCTGAGCCCGATCGAATGCGCGACGCACGCCCGCCATCGCCAGTTGGGTGACGGCGTCCCACGCCGCTCTGAGTTCCGGCGGAATCCAGCTTGATTGGTCCAACCAGGCCAGCGGCTTATCGCCAAAGGTTTCGACGTCAACGGATTCACGCACCTTAAAAGACTGCGATGACCCTACCCGATGAAGCCGCCCCATGAATCGACCGATTCGCTCCAGCACGTGCTCGTCATCCAACTCGGGGGCGCGGCCGCCCCGGCGCTCGAATAACGCGAATCGGTGCCCCCCATGATGATGAAGAGTGGCGCCATTTAAAATGATCGGGGGAACCGCTGGAATCTCGGCTGTCACCAACTCAGCCAGAAAGTCATGCTCCTCTTGAATCGCCTCATCGCCCCATCGCCCAGGTCGATAAAACTTGGCGATCAGGAAACCACCCGGGCTGCGATCAGCCCCCCCATCTTCAGTACCAATCTGATAAACGCGGTTCTCGAAGCTATTCAGCGCCATGAACCGACCGTCGCACCTCGGGCCGACCGTCTCAATCGCATCCATTACCGCTTCTGGCATTAACTGGCCAAACGGGGTTTCAACCGCTGGAGAGTCAACCGTTTCACGTGTTGTCACACTTTTCCCCTTATGATTCACGGTCAACTCACAATCAACTCACAATAATGAGGCACGCAATGCAACTTGGAATGATTGGCCTGGGCCGGATGGGCGGTAATATTGTTCGGCGTCTGATGCGCGATCATCACGAGTGCGTGGTGTTTGATGCCAGTACCCCCGCCATTTCCCAATTGGTTGGCGAAGGCGCCACGGGAAGCACAGACCTGGCAGATCTCGTCTCCAAGCTGGCTCACCCCCGGGCCATCTGGGTCATGCTTCCAGCAGGCGAAATCACCGAGCACACCGTTGAAGCGCTGAGCCATATCCTCGAATCGGGCGACATCATCATCGATGGCGGCAACTCCAATTATCAAGATGACGTGCGCCGCGCCCATTCGCTCGAATCGAAAGGCATCCGCTATATCGACGTTGGCACCAGCGGCGGCGTCTGGGGGCTTGAGCGTGGATATTGCATGATGATCGGTGGCGATCAGGCTGCCGTTCAGCACCTTGATCCAATTTTCAAGACGCTGGCCCCTGGGATCGGAACGATTGACAAGACCCCAGGTCGGGAAAATCTGCACTCCACAGCAGAACACGGCTATCTGTACACGGGCCCAGCCGGGTCGGGCCATTTTGTGAAAATGGTGCACAACGGGATCGAGTACGGCCTCATGCAAGCGTACGCCGAAGGTCTCGACATTCTCAAAGGCGTCGGTCAGGAGAGCATCCCAGCCGAGCGTCGTTATGACCTCAATCTCGCTGACATCACCGAACTCTGGCGTCGTGGCAGTGTCGTCTCGTCCTGGCTGCTCGACCTGAGCGCGATCGCCCTCGCCGAAGACCCTGAACTGCGCGGTTACTCGGGCTTTGTGCAGGATTCGGGGGAAGGTCGCTGGACCATCATGGCGGCAATCGAAGAGGCAGTTCCCGCGGACGTGCTCTCGGCAGCGCTTTATGCTCGATTCCGTTCGCGTCAGGACCACACCTTTGCCGAGAAACTCCTATCCGCGATGCGCAAACAGTTCGGTGGCCACCAAGAGCCGCATTGATTCGTATCGCACGCAGACACGTTCACTTCTGACATCCCAACGGATCCGTTCATGCACCACGACCACGATCACGAAACTATTCGACACGGCGACCGGGCACCCGCTTGCAACATGGTGATTTTTGGTGGGGGCGGCGACCTCACCAAGCGCCTCCTGATGCCCGCGCTCTACAACCTGTCGCGCACAGGTTTGCTACCTGAGAATTTTTCGCTGATCGGGGTCGACCGTCTGGAATTGAGCGATCAGGCGTTTCGCCTGCAGATCGAAGAGGCGTTGCGCGCCTTCGGCAATGACAAGCACTACGCACAAAAGCTGGACGAGCATCACCTCGAGAACCTGCTCTCGCGAATCACATATCTGCAAGGCGATTTCAGCGATCCGGCGTGCTACGCCCGCCTGGACGAGCGGCTACAAGCCAATGCGGTCACTGAAAGCACAGGCGAGCATGTCGTGTTCTACCTTGCGGTCGCAGCTCGGTTTTTTGCGGGGATCGTCGACCAGCTCGGCGCTGCAGGCCTGGTCGCGGAAGGCCCTAACCGTTGGCGTCGTGTCGTGGTGGAGAAGCCTTTCGGCCACGATTTGGAGTCCGCCAAAGCGCTCAACAGCCAGTTGCGCAAGAGTGTGGCCGAGCGACAGATTTATCGGATGGACCACTTCCTCGGCAAAGAAACCGTTCAAAACATCATGTTGATGCGATTTGCGAACGGTATTTTCGAGCCGCTCTGGAATCGTGAGCATATCGACCACGTTCAGATCACTGTCGCCGAAACCGTCGGTGTCGAGCGCCGCGCGGGGTTCTATGAAACCACCGGCGCACTTCGCGATATGGTCCCGAATCATATTTTTCAGCTTCTAGCGCTGATTGGAATGGAGCCGCCGGCAGCGTTCACCGCCGATGCGATTCGAACCGAAAAAACCAAAGTTCTGACCGCCGTGCACCCCGTTGTGGCTGCGACCGACTCCGTTCGGGGTCAGTACGCTTCAGGCTCCCGGGATGAGCAGCCACTGCGCGGCTACCGTGAAGAAGAAGGTGTTGCGGCCTCGAGCACGACGGAAACCTATACGGCGCTCAAACTACAGATTGACAACTGGCGCTGGGCCGGCGTGCCGTTCTACCTGCGCACCGGCAAGGCGCTAAGCAAGCGAAACAGCGAGATCTATATCCAGTTCAAGCGGCCACCTCTCTCGCTCTTCAAGGACACGGCGACTGAGGCGCTGACGCCCAATGCGCTCGTCCTGAAGCTGCAACCCGACGAAGGTGCCCAACTCAGTTTTGGTGCGAAGATTCCGGGGCCAACCATTTCGATCGGTCAGGTTCATATGGATTTTCACTACGGTGATTATTTTCAGAACGCTCCAAGTACCGGTTATGAGACGCTGATCTACGATTGCATGATCGGTGATGCAACCCTGTTCCAACGCTCCGATAGCGTGTTCGCGGGGTGGGAAATCGTTGAACCGCTGCTCAACTTTTGGGCAAATGACGCGGCAGCCCCCCTCGCCTTTTATTCGGCAGGCTCGGACGGCCCAGCAGAAGCCGAGGCCATGCTTCAGCAGACCGGCCGATCCTGGCGCCCCGTGACCGTTTAGAGGTAGTTTAGTTCTGCCCGCTCAGCATCGGCAAGATCATGTGATAAGTCCTGATGCCAGCGGGACCCAGTACGACCATACTGATCGCTGGAAAGATACACAGGACCAGGGGAAATAGCATCTTGGTCGGAATCTTTGCTGCCGTCTCCTCCGCCTGATTCTGACGCTTATGACGCAAGTCATCGGCAAAGACACGCAGCGATTGACCGAGGCTGGTACCGAATTTATCGGTCTGCGCCAACATGGTTGCAAATGAATTCACCTCCTCGACGCCCGTTCTAAGACTGAGGTTGCGGAGTGCTTTTTCTCGACTGTTTCCGGCTCTTGTTTCGAGGTTGAGGAGATGAATCTCTTCCATCATGGCCGTGCTATGAATCCGCATCTCATCAGCCACTCGGACGAGCGCCGCCTCCAGGCCTAAACCCGCTTCGACACAGACCAACAGCAAATCAGCGGTGTCCGGGAAATGTTCGAAGATCTCGCGCTTGCGTGATTTGACAGCTAAGTTGAGTCCCAAATTCGGCAGAAAGCAACCCACCGTTGCGCTGAGCAAAACCAAGAACATTCGACCGCTCGAGTTTGAGTCGTTCGCCGACCAGTCGAGAAGCCCATACGTTAAGCCCGCGAACACAAAGGGCAAGGCGGTCTTGGCCGCATAAAAGAGTACTGGAGCATGCTGGCTTCGAATTCCCGCATTCAGGAACTTGATTCGCTGCGGCGAGCTCTCCCACGAGCCGGACGGAGTGGATAGGCGCGCAAGAGGGCCCGCCACGCTGACGATCTTAGGAATCCAATCCGCCGTTTCAGCGGGCTCGCCTAGTTCAGACACCCGGCGTTTCGAGGCATCGGGCAGCATCCATCTCATCATCGAGATACTGACCAGAGTGACGACACAGAAGATGATTACACCGTAAAGGATCATTTTCAGTAACCTGTCAAACTCTGATTTGGACGATACGGTAGGACCAAAAGGCGCCGATCGCCATCATGGCGAGTACCTTGTAAGTCAACTGAATTCCGATCGGGTCAGTCCACAAGACGCTGATGAATTCATGATTGACAAACTCCAGTAATCCCCCCAGCGCAAACGGCAAGAGGCAAAGGACCCAGGCCGACCAGCGCCCTTCGGTGCTGAGCACCCTCACCTTGCCGTAGAACTTTAATCGGTCGCGGATCAAACGGCTTAGGTTCTCAAGGACCTCCGACAAATTGCCGCCAGCATCCCGCTGAACGAGAACCGCCACGGCGAAATAGCCCATGTCGGCAACTGGAACTCTCGTGGCGAGGTTTTCCATCGCCTGTTGGATCGAGACGCCAAAATTAACCTCGTCATGCGTGATCCGGAATTCAAACGCAATTGGATCCACCATGTTTACGCTGACCATCTGCAAAGCCTGCGGTAACGCGTTGCCGGCACGCAGCGCCCGAGCAATAAAGTCGAGCGCGTCGGGCAGTTGCTGAACCACCTTAGTCAGGCGATTGCGACGACGCGCCATGACAAAAATCGCGGGTGAGGCCCCGGACAGCAACGAAATCGTCCAGTCAACTGCCGGCAAAGCATCGAGAAACGACATCGCCACATGGGCGGCAAAACCCAGTCCGACCGTAAGCAACAACAGTCGGCTGACCGTCCAATCGAGTCCCGATTGCACCAGCCATCGATCGACCAAATGCATCCGTGGGACATTAAGCAGCAATCGCTCAACGACGGGGACCTCGCTCAGCAACCGGTTTTTCAGAACTGCAGTGCGTTCTGATCGGTCAGAGGCCGCGGAAAGGGCACGGATTCGGCGCTCGGCCTGTCTGGCGTCGGCCCCCTTGTAGGTGTTCCAGATCAAATAGGCGCTTTCAACGAATAGCACGATGGCCACAAATGCAATCACCACAATCAGGGGGAATACGCCGTTCGCCAGCAGACTATTCATAGCGCAGGCTTGAATCAAACAGCGCGTCTGGAAGATCGATACCCGCGTTACGTAACTTGTCTGCGATTTTTGGGCGAAGCCCGGTCGCCATAAAGTGTCCGATGGATTTGCCACGTGCATCCACACCAGTCTGCTGGTAAGCAAAGATCTCCTGCATCGTGACGACGTCCCCCTCCATCCCGGTGATCTCCTGAATGCTGGTGATCTTGCGCTGTCCATCCGTCAGCCGGTTCGCCTGGATGACCACCGAAATTGCCGAGGTAATTTGTTGGCGCATGGCCTTGTGGGGCAGATTGAGACCGGCCATGCTCACCATGTTTTCAAGTCGGGACATGGCGTCCCGGGGGTTATTGGCGTGAATGGTCGTCATGGATCCCTCATGACCGGTATTCATTGCCTGCAGCATATCGACCGCTTCGGCGCCCCGGATCTCCCCCATCAGAATCCGATCAGGTCGCATCCGCAGTGCATTGCGCATGAGCGAACGCTGATTTACCTCGCCCTTCCCTTCGATGTTGGGTGGGCGCGTTTCGAGTCGGATCACATGGGGCTGCTGCAGTTGAAGTTCTGCCGCATCTTCGATCGTCACGATCCGCTCGGTTTCTGGGATGGTGCCAGAAAGAATATTAAGTAAGGTCGTTTTTCCTGAGCCTGTGCCCCCTGAGATGATCATATTGACCTTGGCCTTAGCCAAGCCCTGAAGAAAGGTCGCCATCTCGTTCGTCAATGATCGGTGGACCTTGACGAGATCCTGCATCTTGAGGGGAATCACCGCAAATCGCCGGATCGAGACCGTAGGACCATCGAGCGCGATCGGCGGAATCACCGCATTGACGCGGGAGCCATCCGGCAAACGGGCATCAACCATCGGACTGGATTCGTCAATGCGTCGCCCCACTCTCGAGACGATCTTGTCAATGATTCGAAGCAGATGTTGATCATCCGTGAATCGCACCTTGGTGAGTTCCAGGCGGCCGTGGCGCTCCACGTAAATCTGTTTATAACTATTGACCAAAATGTCAGAAACCGAGGGGTCCGCCATCAGGAGTTCGAGGGGACCGAGTCCGAGCATTTCGTTCTGAATGTCACGCACCAACATTCGCCGCTCCGCATCGTTGATCGGCGCAGGGTTCTCGTTCAGTAACCAATCAACCTGAGTGCTAATCTCGCGGCGCAACTGAAGCTCAGTCATCGATTCAAGTGACGCCAGGTCCACTCGCTCAAGGATCTGTAGATGAAGCCGGCTCTTGATTTTGATGTAAGCATCTACATCGGCATCCGCAGCCCTATCGGGGCTCGCAGGCGGCGAGTTGGAGGGAGCCGGATCGATCACGATCGGCTTGGCACCATCCCGGCGCCCGGTGAGCAGTTCCCGAAAATCTTGCATACCCATAGCGTTGAATTCCTTAACTCTAGAACTTGAGCAATCGGCTGAGGAGCCCGCCAGACGCAGGTTCGGGTTTGGGCAATAAGGCCTGAGCCCAATCGCTAATCGCCTTTGACACCACGCCTGACGGTGCGATGGCGGCCAGGGGTTGACCTTGATTGATGGCATCCGCGACATCTCGGAACCCATTGGGTACCGTGCGGATTCGGTTGGGACCCAGGCTCGTCCGAAGATCATCAAATCCGACCTCGGCACCACGACCAAAGCGATTCACCACGAGTTCTACTTTGTCCGAAACGTAGCCCAGCGAACGAAATACCGTGAGGACTCTTTTTGCGTTTCGGATATAGGGCAACATCGCCTGCAGAACCAGATAGATCTGATCTGCCCGATCGAGGGCGTGGATCGCCAAATCATCAAGCGTGCGATTCAGATCAAGGACCGTAAAGTCGTACTCTTCGACCGCGATGGCGAGAATCGCGTCAAGATGCTCTGGCATCACATGAAGCGCTTGTGCGGGGTCTTCGGGCGCTGCGAGGATCGAAAAATTGCTCGAAATCTTCACCGTCGACGCCTGAAGTAACGAGGCATCCAGGCGGCCAATGTTGCGAGCAATCGCCGCAATGTCGCTCGACTGCGCCTGATCATGAATCGTAAGGATGGCTTCGCCAAACTGCAGGTTCAGATCCATCAGCAACACCTTCTTGCCGCCGGATGCAAGCTGATGGGCCAGATTAGTGGCGAGGAAGGTTGCTCCGCTACCGCCCTTGCTCGACACAAAGGCAATGACTTGCCCCCCCCGCTGGCGGATTCTCAAGCCGAGCTTGGTCTCCACGCGGTTGACCGCCGCCTCGATGACCTCGCGGCTTGCACCGGCAGCCAACACCTCACGGATACCAACCCGCATCGCCTGAATAAGCGAATCGGGATCTTGCTGGGCACCCAGAAGGATGATTGCCATCCGCGGATATTGATCCGTCACTCGCTCGACGACGGCTAACGATCCAGAGTCTAGGGCCGAGCATTCGACCAGAATCATGTCCGGGTGGTCGTGATCGGCGACCAGTCTCAGGTCCTGGATGCCACCTTCTTGGCGGGTCACAACGCGCGTAACGTCGTTCCGGTGAAGGTGTTCGCAAAGACCTTCGAACGATTGCGGACGCGACGAGATCAAAACAATTTTCATACGGGATACCAGGTGGCGCTAGGTACAGACAATCGAGGCGGCCGTGATGTCCTGTCTCATAACCTCCCGCGGCGAATAGGTCGAAAACGTGGGCATCTCAATCGCTGCAAGCGGCCCCTGCCCAAACAGGGGTGAAATCCACTGATAGTTGAGTCGGGTGATGGTGAGGTTGACGCCCTCACAGGTACTGGCAGTGCATCCAGCGGGGCTCCAGGTCAGATTGATGTCCTGAATCTGCGGCAATATTCGCTGCATCCGAAGAAGCACCTTTGCCTTGTTGGCGGTGTCATCGCAGATCGCGGCATAACGGGCGCCATCCCGAGACGCCTCATTGGCTGCACCCCAGGTAAACAGCATCCGGGTGAAATCGAGGATGCCAAAGAGAAACATCCAAAAAACCACTAGAACCAAGGCAAATTCGACGGCGGTACCGCCTGACTCCCGGGGCTTCAAACCGCGCTTCGCATCGACGCGCTGATATCGCCAAAGGTCACGTCACCGAACGAGACGCCAAATACAGAGGTAAATAATGACTTGAACGGGTAAGCCTGAACGGTCAACGTCACCACGTTGGTCGTTGGATTGGACCCGAGCATCTGCCAGACCGGATTGGCCACCTGAGCAATGCTGAGCCCCGGCGCCAGCGCGGGTCCAGTCCCGGCCGTATTGCCAAAGACCACCAGATTTTTAGCCTCGGGCGTCTTCGTATTCGGTGCACGCGTCGCGAGGTAACGAGTCGCGCTTCGGACCGATTTAACAACCGTGTTGTATTCAATAATGGCCCGACCAAATTCAGTCGTTACTAAAGTCAGCAATAATAAAATGGGCATCATCAAGGCCAACTCGATAGCTGCGGTTCCTTTAGGCCTAGACCTCATCATGGTGTGATCCTCAAGACGGATTCCTCACTGAACCAGTACCGGCACTGTGGCGCCCGATGCCCCACTCGCAGCCCCATTACTGGAGCAAGGACTGTTGGCGCTACCCGCGTTTCCAATGAATTCGAGTTGAATGTCCACAGTCGGGCTCGTCATCGGCTGCAAGATCAACATGCAGGCAAAGTCGAGCACTTTGGCACTCGTGTTTATGATAGGAACCGTAACGATCCGGCGGCTGTGCCCGAGCTGTTGATGTTCACCAGCCAACGCAGGGGTTGCCAACGTTTTGTAGCCACCACTCATGCGTAGACCTGTGATGCCATCGCCACCACTGACACTCGTCCCGGTGTCGTCGTACGACGCATAAGAAAGTTGCTTCGTTTTAAAATTATGTGCCGTGCCGTGGCAGGTGTTGTACGGTTGTCCTGCATAGGCGTTTTGAGGCACTGAATTCTTCCAGTTGTTGGGCGTGTAGGCGTACCCCGTCTTGTCGGGATGGTTCACACTGGGCCCGGGGTCGCCATTCTTATAGATACCAAAACGAGCATTCCAGACATCGGCGACACTCTGCTTGGCACCCGGTTTTCCAACGGTGTCGCCCACCTTGACGCCGCAGTAACCAGGCTCAGCCAGTTCGAGTGCGGCCTCACTGGCCGAGTTGCTGCCATCAAGATTGTTCCAGCCCATCTGTCCTGCAGCAGGCGTTTTCTGGCCCATGACGGTGACCCATTCACCGACCTGAAATCCATAATTGGGTGAGCCACCCCCCGATTTGGGAATGAGTCCAAGCGGAAGTGGGCAAGTCTTTTGTGTTCCAGCTCGCCTGGCAACCGCCAATGCCCCAACGCTGTTGGTCCCGGCATAGGCGGCATTACTGCTACCGACAGAGGCCCCCATCGCCTGGATCAACCACATCCTTACCCCGTCTTGCTGATGATCACACTGCGCATACTGGGCGTTCGCTGCGATAGTGGTCACGGAATAAGTGATGTCCCGAAAAGTAATCTCCGAACTGATCAGCTTATTTTGGCCTCCCCAGGTGCTGGACTGGAAATCGACCCGATTTAGATTGCCCGCCGTGAGGCCCGCGCTTGATGCTCGAGTAAGCGCATCGGTAGCCCCGTCGAGTTCCTGTGCAGCCGCAAGGGCACAGGCATCGACCGACGTTTGCAACTCATCCTTCGCCACAAATAGATGACCAAAGTCGAGGGCAAGCCCCATAAAGCCCAACAGGAACAACATCGAGAGGGCGACGACGACGACGACAGCTCCCCCCTGTCGAATTCGAGGCGACATGTTTATCTCCCGAAGGTACCTCCCAGATTGATGACGTTGACAGCCGGTGGCTGGACTTTGAAGGTGTTCTGATAATGAATCAGAGCCTCTCGAGCGGATTTGCCGTCCAAGCCAGCGACGAGATCGGGAGCAGCGCCAGCGTTGGGCGAAATCGTCATTGCGACCTTTGCATCGCGCACCGCCACCCCAAACTTGGCGTCATAGTTTGGCGTGACCGATGCGCAGCCCGAACCAAGGCTAATCAGACCAATCAAACCAATCAAACCAATACGGCTTCGTAGATTCATGATGGTTCTCATTTGGATTCGATCACTTGTGAACTGGACGCCGGCGCGAGCAGCGGTGCTGGCGCAGGAACTGGCGCGGGTGCTGGCGCAGGTGCTGGCGGTGCAGCGGTGCCCTCCAGACTCCCTCGGAGAAAGACCTCGCTTCGCTTGGGCTCGATGTGGTTATCGGTGGGTAAGCGCGGGACTTCACTCAGCGGCTTTACAAGTCGAGGAGTGATGACAAAAATGAGCTCGGTCTGATCCTTCTGAAACTCCGTACTTCGAAAAAGCGCGCCGAGCACTGGGATATCACCGAGCCCCGGGAACCGCTGAACCGATTCAGTCAGATTATTTTTGATCAATCCCGCCACCACGAAACTCTGCCCGTCGCTCAGCTGGACAGTGGTGTCGGCTCTGCGAACCAGGAAGGATGGCAACACGGAGACAGCGCCATTCACCGTGGCAAAGGGGGAACCGGTTTGGGACAATTCCGAAACCTCCGAGATCACCTTCAAATTCACCCGCGTCGCATCGAGAACGGTCGGCGTGAATTTCACGCCGATACCAAATTCCTTTTCCTCAAGTAACACCACGGGGACCCCGTTCGCATTGGATTGAGATACCGGAATAAAGATTTTTCCGCCGGAGAGAAAACTCGCCTGCTGTCCACTAATGGCCATGATGTTCGGCTCGGCGAGCACCCGGACCAGGCCATCCCGCTTTTGCGCATCGATCCCCAAGAGAGAAGCTCCGTTTCCGGTGACACCCAGCTTTGCCGATGCGGCGGCTGAGCCACCCGTCACCGAGCCCGCAGCCCCCCCAAGCAAACTGCCAGCTGCAAAGGTGCCATCCAGATTTGGCCCGAAGCGCCCAAGAACTGCGGGTCCACCGCCAATAATTCCAGAAACAATCCCCGACGAAACCCCATTCGCAGCGGTGTAGATCCGGGTGTAGTCGATACCAAATTTGTCGAGCAGCTTCTTGCTGACCTCGGCAATCTTGACCTCGAGCATGACCTGCTGCTGAGCGCTCACCCGAAGCAGATTAATCACTCTCTTGCCATCGCCATAAGAACTTGCCAGCGACAGCACCTGGTCCAGTTGAATTGAGTTACTGACCACGCCGCTCAGTACCAGGGTGTTCTCGGCGCCCCGCACCCGAATTCCGGTTTCCTCCGGCATCAAGGCGGCGATCGTGGTCTGAAGTGGAACCGTATCAACGGTAACCACGAGATCTTTAACGGTGCAACGACCGTCAACTCCCTGTAGCAAGACATTCATCGATCCAGCGCGCTTGCCCAAAAAGAAGAGCTCCGTCGGGCTCAACAGGATCACGTCGACATCGGCAACGCCATCAGATCGCGGGACCATCGTTGGCATGGCACCCATTGGGCCCGGCGCCACTTCAGACATCTCGACTGGGCGCCCTGAGCGCACAGACGGAAGGCCACCGATCACCATGCGAGCCACTGGCGAATTCAGCGTCAGAACAGTTGATTTTCCCAGCAGAACTTCGGTAGGCGGGTCGACCGTGACGACCGTACAGGGCCTTAACGGGCCGCGCTCAGCGGCAACGGATACCGAAGGGATAGCGGCCATGGTCGCGACCACGGTGAGAAGAGAGAACCGTTTTTTCACACCAACTCCGAAGGGCGGACGATCAGTCGAGATCGACTAAAAGCAATTCAGCACGCGGGTATTGGCCTGGACCACTTCGACGCAGGTGCGGGCAGGCGCGTCAACCGGGATCACCCGCGCAGGAGCCACATCTTCAAGGGGCGCAATGGATTCCTTGCTGACAATTGGCACAAGTTTGGGATTTCGCTTGCTAACCACCGGCGCTGCGCTGAGCGTTGCCGAGCGATCGCCAAACAATTGGTTCTTGGTGATACCACTGGTCGTGACGGGTTCTTTATCGATCTGATTGCGCAAAACGAGGGACAGGGTGCCGACATTACGGGCGAGGTCGAGCGTCTCGGCGTCGTCAATAGAAAGCTCGAGGGTGACCGCGTTAACGACCTTGGGCTTGGTGTCATCGCGCGACGACTCTTGGGCAACCGCAAGCACCAACACATGCTCAAGAACGGTCTTGCTGATTTGGCGATTCTCTTCAAAACGCCCCTGCCGCTCCTGCAGGGCATTGACCATGACATCCACGTAATTGCCCGGTAGCGCAAACCCAGCGACCCCGACGACATCATTGACGCGGACCGTCATGGCCCGCTTGCCCTCCGATATGACCGCAGAGAGTCCACCCTGTGTGCCGATGGGCGCGAGCTTCGAAGACAAGACCGCCTCACCCCGCTGCACCGAAATTCGCACGACACGATCCTGAAGATCCTTGAGTTCCGTAAATGCACCTTGGGGGACTGATCCGCTCGGCCAATCGGCGGTCGTCAGCATCTGCAGGTTAAGTTTGCTGCCGAGTTCGATATCGCTGGCAGCAACAACCACTTTATTGGATTGGATCGTGCCTTTTCGACTGACCCAATCCACGGCGTAAGCGGTCACCACGAGCCCCAAAACCATTGAGAGGACCAACATGCCCAAGGCTTTCGCATTCTTCATCAGGCATGCCTTCGGACGTTAAGTAAAACCAAGCTGGCGGGCCACGAGATACCCCATCGTGCCGGCTGAAATCGCAACCCCATAGGGCAAGCGTCCCGCAGAAAGCGACGGGGCCAACTGGAGGTCAGGCGCACGACCAACCAGCACGTCAAGCAGGCCCACCTGGAACAGAGACCGAAGGTTTTGCGCCAATCGGCCGACCGTGCCCTTGAGCACGACGAAGACAATGGCCATCACCCCACCGATGATCATGGTGGCGAGTGCGACCCTAAAAGTGTCTGTTGGCCCAAGAAATGCGCCGACCATCGCGAGGAGCTTCACATCCCCCGCGCCCATCGCACGCAGCAAGTAGAGCGGAAGAAACAGGCCCAGGCCCACCAACACGCCCCCCAGCACAAACAGGGGACCTTCCTGTACCGGCCAACGGACGCACTGGTCGATCACCGCAAATGCGATCCCGAACAGCACAATTTGATTCGGGATCCGATGCGAGCGACAGTCCGCGACGGCGGCAAACACGAGCAAGATCGTTAGCGCCGCAATCTGCCAATTAAAAAATAGCATCGCGAGCAAGTCGAAGACCGACTGTATTTCCCCGACTTGCATCGCTTACCCCAGAGCCCGAGGCTTAGACACATTCCTTACCAGTCAAACAGGTCTTGATGCGCGCGATGAATCCCGTGA
>Ga0114979_10000291_pt1 | contig 33137 bp, 26 predicted proteins | sample S_140625_EF_Meta_FD_87315 | JGI IMG/M metagenome (GOLD analysis project Ga0114979, IMG submission 87315) | Freshwater microbial communities from Lake Simoncouche, Canada to study carbon cycling - S_140625_EF_MetaG | ecosystem: Environmental > Aquatic > Freshwater > Lake | place: Lake...
CATGTCCTACATCATTTATATTAGTAATATCATACGTAACATTGACATTCGCATTGATATTCAAAACCGGTGTTTTTGTTTTTGTCAACCATTCATGGTGATATGATTTACATTTTTGTAAATATTCTAAAGGAATGCCATCTTCGCCACCACGAGACCGTTTTTTAATACGTTCATAACAAACTTCCGCATCAGCATCTATATAAACAATTCCATCTAGTTTATAATCTTCCGCATATTCTTTATAGAAATGGTTGTATATTTGATAACATACTTCATCGATACTTCCTTCATTATACAACATTTTTGCAAATATATGTTTATCAGCATCCAAAGAGCGCTCACAAATAATAACATCGACATCGTTTTTTTTTATTTGCGAGCGTATCATAGAAAGTCTTGATGCATACGCCATGACTTGGAATGAAAATGCATATTTATCTTTATCTCCATAGAATTTTTCTAGTATGTTCTCGCCGGTTACGGGATCTTTGATTTTTTCCCAAATATCAACGGGCTCTTTCAAAAAGACAATACGTTTATTATCTTTCATAAATCCTTCTAGTTTTTCTAAAATAGTGGATTTTCCCGAGCCGATGTTACCTTCGATGGAAATGATGAGAGGTTTTGTCATGTTGACGCTTAATGGTCGTTCGTATTATATTATTGTGATATAATATAATAATCTTGTATTCAATTTTTTGATTTACATATAATTGAAATCATGATATTACAAGGTCAACGTATTATACATGTCTATAATTTTTTGTTTTGACCTTTCATGATGATTCAAATCTTCTGGATGTAAAAGAGAACCATTGTTGGATTTATAAATAAAATAAGGATATTTATATGTGTATGTAATTAACTTACTAAAAATATAACAGTCTGCATGATGTATTATATAATGTTCTAAATTGTATTTACCGTCTATATAAATATCATCAACTAATTTTTTTGCAGCCTTATTTTTAATCAAATATGCAGCCGCGCTAACACAAATATTTCGTATATTGCGTTGGTATAATTTGAATTGTTTTGGATTAGTTTGATTACCATTGATGATGTAACATAATTGAATTACCTCCCAATCAGGTGGCGCATTTTCCACGATTTCACGAACAGATTTTCGCCAATAAGGTTTGAAATCTAATGTGATATCATCTTCCATTATCATAGCAATGTCATAATTTGTTCTCGAAAACCTGCGTATTGTTTCTAAATGGGATAACATACATGCATATTCATAATCATTTTTTTGTTTGTACATAAAATTCAGTTTTGGATATACTATATTTCTGTTCTTACCATCGACTGCTGAAATGCGTTCTACTTGAATATTTTTAAATGTGGCATCTTCGAATATTTTTTCCATATGCGATCGTCTATCATTGGACCTATCTAAATTTATCCAATAAATAACATCAATGCCATCCATGTATTTTGTATTTGGGTTAGGTGGATTCATTATTTCTTGTTCGTGTTGAGTATATTTTTTTTGAATGGATTGATTTTTATTTTGATAATTCGAGTGAAAATTTACTAATAATAATATGATAATAATTAATAATCCCAGGATTACTAGATTTCTAAAAAACTCTTGTTCCATTTATAATAGTGGTATATTTGTTTTTATGGATTTTTATAAATATAATGAAACAATAAAATTATCAATATTCCAAATATCGATGCCCAAATGTTCTCACCGGTTTGTATCTCAAAATATCGAGAACTTTCGTCGTCGTAGGAAATTCATCTTTTCCATAGATATCCTGTAAAAGCATCCATTCAAACATCCCACCTACATACAAATATACTTCTAAAAATCCAAATCCAATAAGCTGTTTGTATTTTTTCTCAATACTATCATCGTTCGAGTTTTTTCCATAAATAATAATTTTTTTACGAAACTCACAATTAGTAATCAATTCATTAATTATTTTCTCTTCCATTTGATAAGGTATTGTATATTTTACCAAACAATCTTGTTCATTAACCGATACCGTGTTAATAATAACTGTTTGTTCACGGGTTCTAATTAGAAACTGTAGGTCTTCAAATGATATTTTTTTATATTTTGTTTCAAAAATATTTGTTATATTCGAGAACATTCTTGATTTTCTAACATATATTATGAATAATTTTATATATTTTTTATCAATTAAAATATATAATATAATATATACACGAATGACAATTATCAACAACCAAATTCATATATCGAGAATATTGAAGAATGAGTGATAATTTGATTGAATGATGTATAACCTTTATATATTTTACGTAAAATATATAAAACAACAACCCGAAACTCAAAAAATTGAACTTTTGATATCGACATCAATGTATACAATATAATCAAAGAAATCGTATATAATACAATGGACCTAACACAAAACAAACTCTCTAAAAACGAATGGGAAACCATAGAAGTTCCCGTATCAGAAAATGAAAAAAAAATATTGTCAATGATAATCAAAGGTTATGATGACCTCAATATTCATGCCAATGATACTCAATCGATGTATTCTTTTATAAAAATCGAGCAAACCCCAGAAACAGAATATTTCTTATATAAAAAATATTTCCAAGAACAAATCGAAACCATCATAAAAAAGTATTGTAAGGATACTCCAATCGTGAAATTCACATCGAAAACCCTATTTTCAGGTGGTGAACTAAAAACAATGAAAAGTGCCGACTCTATTCGACTACAAAATCTTGAAAACAATATACAACAAAATAAACAGGTTATATTTGAGTATTTGTTGTTGGACCTTACCAAAGACATGCTAAGTAACCTTATTAAAAGAAAACAGAAATATGCCTTTTATTTATATACTATTTTACAATTGAAAAAAGCCACTATACGCAATTTGAACCAGCATGTAATATCATTTGTCGATACTTGTATAGAATTTGTGAATAATTTTACAAAAACTAGTGAAATCATTACGAATGCGTATGATTTTATTGAAAAGAATTCCCACTTATTAAGGTACGAAGACCGCACATTATTTCCTCATCAAAAAGAATTATTCTCTATATGTCGCCCGAACGATGGAAGTAAACCATTCAAACCAAAGTTGATTTTGTATACAGCACCAACTGGCACTGGTAAAACTTTGTCGCCGATTGGTTTATCGAATAAAAACCGTATTATTTTTGTATGTGTTGCTAGACATATCGGTTTAGCCTTGGCAAAGGCGGCGATTTCCATGGAGAAAAAGGTGGCTTTTGCATTTGGCTGCCAAACAGCATCGGATATTCGGTTGCATTATTTTGCAGCCGTCGATTTTACCAAACATCGTAAATCGGGTGGCATTTTCAAAGTAAATAATAGTGTGGGTGATAATGTCGAAATCATGATTTGTGATGTGAAATCTTATATTACAGCGATGCATTATATGCTGGCATTCAATGATGCAAATAATATCATAACATACTGGGATGAACCAACTATTACGATGGATTATGCAGAGCACCCACTCCATGATACAATTCATGAGAATTGGAAGCAAAATCAGATTCCAACGATTGTTTTGTCTTGTGCTACTTTACCCACTATGGATGAAATACAGCCGATTTTCGATGATTTCCGCTGTAAATTCGATGACGCCGAAATACATACAATTACTAGTTTCGATTGTAAGAAATCGATTCCAATCATAAACAAAGATGGCTTTTGTGTTTTACCACATTATCTTTATTCAGATTATCGAGAACTCCGAAAATGCGCGGAATATTGTGAACAAAATAAGACTCTTTTACGATATTTCGATTTACGTGAAATCATCAAATTCATAGAATATATCAATGATAACAACGTGGTCAACGAGACGTATTCGATTGATAATTATTTTACAAAAATAACCGATATTACAATGAACAGCTTGAAAGAATACTATTTGGAGATATTGTTACGTATCGATAGTGATAAATGGAGTATTGTTTATAATTATATGAATACAAATCGTAAACCAAAAATAAAATCAAACAATAAAATTACAAAAACACAAAGCTCGGAATCCCGTACAAACAATATGTCAGGAAAGGATTTATCTAGAACCCAAAGCGTTTCAAACGTTTCTAATGCAGCCCCCACAGCGGCTTCGGCAGCCAATGGAATTTTGTTGACAACCAACGATGCATATACTTTGACCGATGGTCCAACAATCTTCTTGGCGGAAGATGTGAAAAAAATCGGTAATTTCTATATCCAACAATCCAATATTTCGGTATCCGTTTTTCAAAATATCATGTTGAAAATCGAAAACAACAATGCTATATTGGAAAAAATAGATAACTTAGAAACACTAATAAGTGCAAAAGAAACGAAATCGTCCGATGATAATGAAAAAGAATCTTCCGTCCGTGAGAGTGGTAGATTATGTAAAGAGTCCCAAGCATGGATGGATGAAATCAATAAATTACGAAAGGAGATTCGTTTGGTTTCTTTGGACCCAATGTATGTACCTAATACGAAACCCCATCAAAATATATGGGCACCGAATGCTGAAATCATTGAAAATGCGTTTGTTTCCAATATTGGTGAAGATATTACACGCTCAATCATGGGTTTGAAAATCGAAAATCATATGAAAGTGTTGTTGCTATTAGGCATCGGTATGTTTGTTGATAATCCGAATATAGAATATATGGAAATCATGAAGCAATTGGCTGAACAACAACGACTCTTTATTATTATTGCATCGACGGATTATATTTATGGAACCAATTACCAGTTTTGTCATGGATTTATAGGCAAAGATTTGACAAAAATGACACAGCAAAAAACATTACAGGCGATGGGTCGTATTGGTCGTAACAATATTCAACAAGATTATACCATTCGATTCCGTGATGACGCGATGATAAACCAATTGTTTACTAAACCAGACGAAAATCTAGAAGCGCGTAATATGTGTAAATTGTTTTGCAGTGATTAGTATTAGTATGTACAAATATCGATAAATATATACTAATTTTTTTATTGAACGCTTATTTCATCATTTTACGTGTTTTGTTTCCTCTCTTTCTGCAATAACGTCTTTGTGAACCCTTAGCATAAGAGCATGACTTTTTAGCGGATTTGCATTTGGATAGTTTTCTACCACGGCATGGGGTTTTGATTTTAGGAGCCATTTGTATTTATATAATATATACTAAGATAATTATAGCTAAATATATTGATGAATTGTGAATTTTAGAAATATATCAGTAGTATATATACAAATGTCCTATGTTGTAGCTATACCATCATATAAACGCCAAGATGTTCTTGTTGCCAAGTCTCTAAAAACATTGATTGATGGTGGTGTCGACCCTAAAAAAATACATATTTTTGTTGCAAACAAAGAGGAGCATGATATTTATCAAAAAGCTATTCCTAAAAATATGTATGGTAAATTAGTGGTTGGTATAAAGGGTATTACCGAGCAGCGTAAATTCATTTTGAAATATTTTCCAGAGGGGAAAGAGATTGTTTCGATAGATGATGATGTGGAAGGATTATATAAATCGAAGGGAACCACAAAACTAGTACAAGTAAAAAATGTCGATGGTTTTTTCAAGGATGCATTCAAAAAACTACATGATGACAAGCTATTTATATGGGGTATTTATCCTGTTCGTAATCCTTTTTTCATGAAAGATAGTGTGACGACAGACTTAAAGTTTATTATTGGAACGATGTATGGGTTTATTAATCGTCATGATTCGAGTTTACAGCCATCGAGCTCCATCAAAGAAAAGGAAGATTATGAACAGAGTATTTTGTATTTTTTAAAAGATGGAGGTGTTGTCAGATACAATAATGTTACTATCAAGACGAAATTTCATGCCGAAGGAGGGTTAGGTAAGACGGAGGGTCGATTTGCTGATAACAAATTTGCCGCTGAATATTTACAGAAGAAATATCCGGAGTTCGTTTCTATTTTTCATAGAGGAAACGGAATGACAGAAATAAGACTTAGACGTGTAAAAAGTGAAAAACCCAAAACAATGAAAAAAGTCAATAAAAAAAATAAAACTGTGAAGAAAAATAAACTATAAAAAACTATAAACAATAATATACAAAATATCTTATTGTTTGCTTTATGACCAATAAATTATTATTCCGGCAATTTTCTCATTTTTCTCACCGTTTTATTATGACTCTCATAAAACTTTCTTGTTTTGTTCGCAGTTCTCTCCCAAACCTTCAGTCTCAAATAACAAACAATAGAAAGTCGAACCGCATCCTCCGATTTTTTATGTATTGCTAAATTCGAGTGTGGTTGATGGACATCCATAAACAAAATATCACCAGTTCGAACATCGACCCCAATTCCATATTGTGGAAAACAGGTCTCGCCACCAGTATATTCGCCACGCTCAATTACAGCTAAATTCCCAAACCCCTCAGGGTCATCACCTTTATCTGTATGTATCGATGTTTGATAATTCATATTTGTAGTTATCGTTGTAAATGCAGTTCCAGGAATCTTGAAAAGTGTTTGATTCGCCTTCTTACGTTGTAATTTGTATTTATCAGGAACTAATTTTGAATACATTTGGTCAACATCACGTATCAAAGGTATTGTCTTTTTGTATTCTTCCGGATAATCCTGATTGAAACGGCATTCACGAACAGAAACCGAGGGTGTTTTTCCCCATTTTCTGAAATTCACCTTTTGTGCAGGAGACCATCTATCGAAATAACCGAAAATATTGGACATGACTTTCGGATTATTTGCTAAATCACGTTTTTTACTTCCAGTTGCATTACCACGATTACTACTAACATTTTTAGCAAATTTTTTGATGTTCTCATAAAATGCATCGACGTTTTTATCATTCAAAACTTTCTTTCTAAATCGCAATAATAGTGTTCCATCATTCGTATAAACATCCGCGTCATGGTCAATTATTTTTTTGATATCATCGGGTTTGATAAATTTATTTAGTTTTTTTTCCATTTTGGCATCATCGTAATCTTTTTCTACCGTATAAACTTTTACGCCATTTTTTTCTTCGGTTTTAATAATCATTTTTATTTATACTTATATATATATCACAAAATATCTTATGTTAAAATTTCTATATAATTCCAATAAAATTGTCAGTAATTATTCTAGTAAAAATAAAAACATTACCATTTTAATAATATATTTTTTGATTATCGTTATGATATTGATTATTTTTTGGAATATTTTTACATCTATATTAAAAGGGTTTGAAGGGTTTGACCCAAATGCACCAGCGCCAATAAATGTTCCAATCTCGGTATATATAACAGATAATACTAAATCAACAAACCAAATTGACCCAAATGCTGCAGGTACATTTTATTTAACAACTGAAAACAATATCGGCATGTTGAATGTTATTAATATGGGTGCGGACCCATCAAGTGTTAATATAAATTTTGATGGAAAATCTCTTACAAAATTATTAATATATCCTACTAGAATGCCACAAAAAAATATTCATAAAGCTAACATTTTTCCAGTTAGTTTTAATTTAGATATTTTACTTTCAAACACCTCTGGTAATAAAAGTGCAAAAAGTAATATTACTACGAAATATATAGATATAAGTGGTGATGATTATAGAAATTCCGTACAATATTATAGTTCACCCAATGGAGATGTATCCGGTAATTTTGCCAATATTATTATAGCTGTTCCTAATGTACAAAATCCAATATATACAAGTAAAAATTCTGAAACAGATTTAGGATACGTTCAGAAACCATCAGATAATCAAATTAGTATTACTGTAGATAATAATGGTAATATGATAGATGGATTTTTGATTTATTTGAATCCACCTACATAATTTTTGATGATATATATATATTTTATTAATATATATATGACATTTACGTTAGTATTTACTGATAATAATAATAATATTACCAAACAAAATACAATAAAATGTAAAAATTATTTTAAATTGAAACCTTCCTATGTTCCTAGTTTTCCTCCACAATACTTTAGTGGTTCTCAATTGGTAAATTTATATAATGTTCCATCTATAACAAACATAAATAGTAAAAAAGTAACTATTGCTATTATTATAGCATTCACGCACCCTGGTCTTAAAAATGACTTGAAAACATATTGGCAAAATCCAATCAATTTTGGACCTGATTCAACGCCTCCATCGATAAATATTTATACTATGCCTGGTGCTACACAAAATAGTCAATGGGCACAAGAAGAATGTTTGGATGTTCAAATGGTATGTTCTATAAATCCGAATGCAAATATATGGGTAGTAGAAGCAAAATCCGACCGATTGAACGATTTGGTCAATGCTTTAAATTATGCTACTAATGTAATAAAGGCCGATGTTGTTTCTTTGTCATGGGGTATAAATGAACTTGATGTACTTCTGAATTATACCGGTTTTTTTACTAATACATCAGTTTCATATTGTGCAGCTAGCGGTGATAATAATTATGCATCTTGGCCGGCTACATTATCAAATTGTATTGCCGTTGGTGGAACTTCATTATTATGGACTCCAAATACTAATCCTTCGAGAACTGAATTTCCATGGAAATCGGCAGGGTGTGGATATTCAAGTATTATAAAACAACCCACATATCAATCAGATATTAGTGATATTTCAAAAAAAAGTCGGGTAATACCGGACATAGCCATGATAGCTGATACAAATACTAGTGTTTATACAGTTTATAATGGTAATTGGTATGGGGTTGGCGGAACATCGGTTTCTACACCTATTTTTGCAGGAATTTTATCATTAGCAAATCAAACCCGTTTTAATAACAAAAAGGGACCTCTGACAACAGTATATAGTACAACACCGAATAATACATTATCGAATTATGTACCACCTGCAAATAACATTCAAAATTTTATTTATAAAACTATTTATCCAAATACTACACGTTATAATAATGCATTTTGTGATATTACGATCGGTTCAAATATAGGTTCTATTGGTGATCGCGCAAATGGATTGACAAAATATTTTACTGGGAAAAAATTTGATGTCGCCACTGGCATGGGTTCTCCAAATGCAACATTTTTATGTAATGAATTATCGAGTATATAACGATTATAATCTAAAATTCGATTTTTTCTGTAAATAATGGAAAAACATCCTTATCGTGTGTAATAATAATTATACACTGTTTGTATTTTTTAAAATCATATATCAAATTTAATAATTCCTTTTTAAGTTCTCCATCTAAAGCATTCGTTGGTTCATCTAATATCAATATTTTACAAGGATTTATCAACCCACTAATAATATTCACTATTTGCCTTTGCCCGCCAGAAAGATGTTCTCCTCCTAAGCCAGCATTTTTATTATGAATATCTATTTTTTTAAACATTTCTTGTATTTTTTTATATTTCTGGATTTCATTCAAATGTGATTTACAAACGGTTAAATCATTACATCCGTATAAAATATTCTCGACAACCTTTTTATCGAATAATTTTGAATTTTGGTTTACATAAACAATATTTTTTCGTAGATATTGGGAATCAATATCCTTGATGTCTTTACCATCTATCGTAATAATGCCATTTTCGCATTTGTAAAATTTTAAAATCATTTTTGTAAAAGTCGATTTACCTTTTCCAGAATATCCTACGATACCAATTATATTATTTTTTGTATTCAGTTTTAAATTCAAGTCTTTGAATACATATTCATTTGTACCTTGAAATTTGAATGACACATTTTGAAAGGATATTTCATTGAAGTCTAAAACTACATCTTCATATGTTTTTTCATAATCTTCAGGATTATAATTTCCGAGTAATGTTTCAAATTTAGTTATAATAAATTCAATTCGCCCGATAAATTCCAGATAATCTGGTAGATTTTGAAATGTACCTATTATTCTTTCTTTGTATAATAATAATATAGTAAAAAAGGTAATAAACATGGTAATGCTTATTTTCTTGTTAATACATAAATTTATCAAATAAAATACAGAAATTGATAGTATTATATAAATCATTAACGTAACTATTGATAAATGGTTATTCAATAATTTATAAAATTCAATCGTTTTTTCAATTCCTTCATTTATCAAATTATTATAAATACTATTTTCATAATCGGTTGTCCCTCTTAAAATGATTTTATCCATGTTGTTGAAAATATCAATCATGTAATTTTCATTAATATTCACTTTGTTCTCATATGTCATTCTTAATTTCATCAAACCATCCCAATTATGTAGAAGATAATAAATAACAATCAAATTAGAAATTAAAAAAAATATTCCAAATAATGGATTATTGTAAATAAAATAAAGAGAAATCATTAATATAAAAGCCAAATTTGGTAAAAACTCTGTTAAAATATTATAAAATATCAAATAAGAACAGTGTGATATTCGATTGATAGGAGTTACAAATTCAGTAAAATTAACACCACTAAAATTTTCATTATTCGTTTTGAAAATAATTTCTAATAATTCCTTTTTTATCCAAGACATCAATTCGATTACCAGATTATTTTGAATAAGTTTATAAACATGATATAATACAATCAAAATAAAAGATGCCACAACAAAAAACACAAAGTATTGATTTACTAAATCAAATTGTTTTTTTTGCATAAATGTTATAATATTCGCAGTTATATAGGATATCCCATTTATTTCAAATAAAGTTATTAATAATGTTAGACAGAATAATACTATAGTATAAAATTTCTCTTTGTCAACAAATTTTAATAATAATTTATAAATTATATTCATTTATAAATTATGTATATTTTTATTTTGTGTTTACATTTTCTGTTTTTGTATTTACGTGGATTGTTTCTAATAAAAAAATATAAATATTGATGATATATATATATAGATGAAAACAGACATGAAAGCGATAATTCGAGAAGTAGAAACTTTTTTTATCAATAAAATAAACAAATTATATTATCACGACGAAATCCAAGATATCAATGTATGTTGCACTGATTATGAATTTGTATTTTTAACAAAAATCGCCGGGTCTCTAAAAAAGGCATTTCCAAATATAAGTGATAAGGACATTTGCATTGCTATTATTTATACTTATTATGGTTTGAACTTGGGAGAACAAACGACTGATTATATTACGCCGAATATTTACAAAGATTATGCGGATGAAAAAGACTCGGTTTTTGAATTGTATTTGACGATTACAACCGGAGATATAATTTATGAGGACGAGAACTTATCTTCGAAAATTAGGCGTTTTATACAGACTGGGATTTTTCATTGACAATAACTTATAGCATATTGCGATAATCAACTACATACGGATTCGATTTCAGCGCATTATGTATATCAGGTGTGTTTCTATCCATCTGTATATTTGAATATAGTTTATTACCATTTCCAGCAACACGTCCCATATTTACTGGGTCAGGTGATTGATAAGGCATAGTTCCAATAGCAGAACGTTCGTTTTTCAACATATTATCACGTGACACTTGACGCATATTAATATCACCGTTCATCAATCCCATATTACCTTGAACCATATAACCATCAATAGTGCTTGCTTTGATATCATTATTGCGTTGGTTGTATCCTGCTTCATATGATGTTGGTTCTTTTGTTCTAGATGCTGCATTACCAGCATAATAATAATCACTGGTTTCTTGACGGAGTGTATCCTTTACTTGGACAGGAGTACTTTGGTATGCACCACCTAACTGATTTGCATTGATATTCATATGGAATTTCGAATTTTCCGTTGTTTCACGAATAGTTGGTGCGGGTCTATCAGCAGGGTTAAAAATATAGGATTCCGGTACAGTTGTTCCTGGGTTTTGGTAAGGTCTCAAAGTACCTAAAACATTCTCTTTACGTGATGGTCTTAAAACATCTAATAAAGGAGCAATCGCTGCACCTAAACCACCACTTACTAAACCAAAATAACTATCTTGTTTGTTTGCAGTACGATTATTTGGATATGCCATCTTCGATTTTATTCCATAGTCGCCATCATTAGCAAAAAAACGACCGTTTGCATTCGCACCCATCAGAGGAACTTCACCTAACTGCTGATTATGGGATGGCATATATTCACCAGGGACATAGGCAGCAGGGTTTTGATACCCAGCGACACCCGAATAAGTAACCGCTGTCTCAGGACGATTTACAAAACGTTCAATTGGAACAGCGCGTAATGTTTCACCTTTTTGAGCACCGGTTGTAGTAAAAAGGCGTCCAATATCATCGGAACCATTTGAATTATGGTTCGAAAAATCACGCTGGTCTAATGCAAAACTCTGCTCTGGTAAATGTTTCTCCATGATACCCATTTGGTCCTTAGTAGCCATTGATTTAATAAAACTATTAGCTGGTCCTTCATGTCCATATAATCCTAATCCTGTTGCCTTTGGTTTATTATCAACGCGTAATTGGTCTGCGGTTTTATCTAACCAAGAATCACGCATCATCATACCAGAATTGAATCCCCCTGCGCCCTGGGTTGTATATCCTAAACCTAAACCTGGTCCAACAATTTCTTCTTCAAACGGCTTTACATTCGCCATACGCATACTAGGATTTACACGAGATTGTAAAAAATCACTTGCATTGGGAGCACCATTTGCCCATTGTAGATTCTCATGTGGTGAAAAAAGAGGAGCAACTTCCTTTTTACTAATAATTTGAGAACCCGAACCAGAATAATTATCTAAAATACTTTCGTTGCTATTTGTATCAGCTACCTGACTTCGTAAACGACTACCAAAATATGGAACCATATTATTATGTTGAAAATAAGAGCCATCAACTTTATCTCCAGTCAGTGAATAATATTGTGTTTGTCCAGGCATAGAAGGTGCATTGTTATTCGGATTGAAATATTTGTCAGTATATGTACCTGAACCATTATCATAACGATTTGCTGTAGATAATTTTGATGTTTGGTCAGTATCGCTAGATATTATGGGATATTCTTCAGGATAATTACGGTTCGGAACATCTACATTGGGTAATTGGGTTCTACCCGTGAATGCTTCATTCTTTTTTTTTTGATTGGATACAACATATAATAATCCTAATGCTACTCCAGGAATTGCTAACTCCATTTTTGTATATTATATAATTATAATAATGTTATATAATATTTCTAGCGAATACGGTTCACATAAAGAGTTTTTGGAGGTTCGCTAATATTACAATTTCCACCGACACATATAGATTGCCCTGTTAAATAATAATCATTCGCATTATTAACAATCGGTATTTTTGGTATAAAATAATCTTTTTCTAAAATACGTGTTTGAATGTTCTCGTTAAACACTTTTTCTAATCCATTCTGAGGATTTAAAAATGGATTCTCCCATCTAGTTTGTTCTAAATCTTTGTACATCCATGCAGGATGACTTGCACGACTTTCTTCTACGAATGGGGATTGATTACTATAACTTACATCACCAGTTCTCACTGCATATTGTTTATAATCATTTTCATCAACTAAATCACGATTTAGTGGACGTGTTAAACCAAATAAATCACTTTCCATATTAATAGTATTTGTTTTTAAATTAGCACCCCACTTTTGTAATCGCATTTGTGGATCCTCAAAAAAAGGCAATCTATCACCTGGTCCTGGTGTATTTAGCATATATCTTCCAGTAAAACTACTTTCTTCTATTTGTTTTTTTATTCTCGCACTATCATCGTGAAAACGTGTAAATGCCATTTTTTCCTTTATTATATACTCTGAAAATATCTAGTTTGAAAATACGTTTTATTATAAAAATAATATATATATTTGAGAACATCTCTTATATTCATGCCTAAAATATGCTTAAACATGATTGTAAAGAACGAGAGTAAAATTATAACTAGACTTTTGGATTCTGTGTTACCTATGGTTGATTATTATTGTATTTGTGATACAGGTAGCACGGATGATACTGTAGATATAATAACAACTTTTTTCGAGAAACACAAAATCGAAGGAAAAATCACCAATGAACCATTCAGAGATTTCGCATATAATCGTACATATTCGTTACACCAATGTTCGGATATTCCAGCTGAATATTTGCTTTTGTTGGATGCCGATATGGTGTTGGATACTAGTAATATAAAAGACATGGACGAATTCAAAAATTCATTGACTTTGGATGGGTATCATGTTTTTCAAGGTACAGATAGTTACTTCTATAGAAACATTCGTATTTTAAAAAACGACCCTTCTTTTAGTTATTGGGGTGTTACACATGAATATGTAAAATTCCCAGAGTTTTCTGAAACCGACATAATAGAAAAATCAGTATTGTTTATCAATGATATCGGAGATGGAGGTTCAAAAGTAGATAAATTTGAAAGAGATATACGACTTCTCAAAAAAGGTTTGGAGGATTTACCCAATGACCCTAGATATACGTTTTATTTGGCAAATAGTTATCGAGATGCAGGACAACATGAGAATGCCATAGAAAAATACAAAAAACGAATAGAAATTGGTGGTTGGGTAGAAGAAGTATGGTATTCTTTTTATAGTATTGGATGTTGTTATCGTAATTTGAATGATATGCCGAATGCTATTTTTTATTGGATAGAAGGATACGAGAAAATTCCAGATAGACTTGAGAACTTGTATGAAATAATAAAATATTATAGAGAAAATAGTAAAAATAAAATTTCAAATATATTTTGTGAATTTGCCAAATACGAATTAAAGAAAAAAACCAATTTTGACCATTTGTTTTTACAAAATGATATATACAGTTATAAAATCGATTACGAAGATAGCATTAATGGTTATTATGTAAATCCACACAAAGATATGCGTATTTCTTGTATGAAAGTTATCAATAATAAAACAGCACCAAAACATATTTTAGATAATGTTTTGTCAAATTATAAGTTTTATTCGAGAACATTACCATCAAAACAATTATTAAGCTATAATCTAGATATTTTGAATAATATTGGTAAAGACGTCGATAAAAATTTGTTCAATCCAAGTACACCATCTTTATGTATAAATCATAACAAGAAAGAATTGATTTTATGTCGTCGTTTTGTAAATTATAAAATAACACCAAACGGTGAATATATTAATGAAAAAAATATTATTACTAAAAATGTAATTGCTACGATAGATATCAATGGGGAAAAATGGAACAAAAAAGACGAATTTGAATTGAAATATGATACTACATATGACGATCTTTTTATAGGAATTGAAGATGTTCGAATATTTTTGTACGACGGATTGTTGTTTTTCAATGGAAATCGTGCAACGAAACCGAAGACCATTTGTGTAGAACATGGTAAAATTAATTTATTTTCAAAACAGACTAGTTCTAATATTATAAAATGCGCAAATCAATGTCAAATAGAGAAAAACTGGGTTTTGTTTCAAGATTCATCCAAAAAAATGAAAATGATTTATAATTGGTATCCACTCACGATTGGTAATCCGGAAGACCATCATCCTGAATCATTGATAGATGAAAAAAACAAGCGAAACATATTTTTGAAAATAACTGATAATATTGAAATGCCACCTATTTTTAAAAACATTAGAGGCTCTACGAATGGTATCAATATTGACGATGAAATATGGTTTATTTGTCATATAGTTAGTTACGAAAATAGACGTTATTATTATCATATTGTTGTCGTTATTGATAGTACAAGTTATAAATTAAAACGATTTACAAAATTATTTACATTTGAAAAAGAAAAGATAGAATATACCTTAGGTTTTGATTATATACAGCAAAATGGCGAATTTTTGATAGGATATAGTACGATGGATAATTGCACAAAATACATATTGGCATCTAAAAAAGATATCGAAGAATTGTTTTATGAATCATAGGTATCAATATGATTTTGTATAGCATTTTTACATGCTTCACCAAATGTACGCCGATGCCATTGTGTAATACCATTTTCACGTATTCCTTCTAAGTGTTTTTTAGTTCCATATCCCATATTGGAGTCTAATCCATAACGCTGTACTAAAATAGGGTATTGTTTGCATAATTCTAATATATAATTATCACGTGCGGTTTTTGCGAGTATACTAGCGGCTGCTATTCCCATATATTTGGCATCACCTTGCTCAATAGTAACATAGGGCATTTCTTGTATAGTGTTATCAGTACTATCAAATGCACAATAGGGTTTAAAATAATTACCATCTACTACTGCCATACAGTTTTTTATGCATACGATTTGGCTTGTTTGTATTGGTTTGTTTTGTAGTTTTTCCATAATATTACGAATACAATCATGCATACCGCGCATAACAGATTGTAAGATATTGATTTCATCGATTGTTTCAGAATCTACCCATGCAACATACCATGCTAATGCATTGGATTTTATATAATCAGCGACTTCATTTAGTTTTTTTTTGGATGAGAATTTCTTACTATCTTTTATGTTTTTACCATCGAATAATTCAGGTTCTTTGGGTAAAACTACACATGCAATATAAACACGTCCAAATAAACAACCCCGTCCAGCTTCATCTATCGATAATTCGAAAGCAGTTTCTTGGTTATAAACCCGTGTTAATAAAACTGGTGGTTTACGTTTAGGTTTTTCTATTAGTTCAGACATTCGGATATTGTAAAAGTATATATCAAAAAAATAAAAAATCAATTTTTTGAATTTGATTTTTTATAGTCACATTTATAGTCACAAAGTTGTATAAATTACAAAAGTAGTGTTTTCTTTATAAAAATATATTTATCCCCATGTTTAGTAACATTTTACTCGTCGATAGCCAAGTGCATGGCTACCAAACATTTATTGACCGGTCAATTTTGAACACCTATATATTATAGGACTTCATTCTATTTTAGTAGATGATATAACGAAAGAACAACATAAAACAATAACAAAAAAATATATAATTTAGATAGGAATGATATTTTTGAAACAGAAGGAAAATTGAGATTGCCTGAAAAAGCATATCAATATGTAATAGAAGAAGAGTCAATTTATCATTTAGCATTAGATAATGAAAACGAAGATAACAATTATGGAATCTATACAAATGGATTAGTAGAAACCATTTCTATAAACCACTTCTATAAAATTATTGAAAGATTCTGATATGACACTCATCGAATAATAATATTTATCAAGATGTAAATGTTTTCAGTGGTTTAGAAGAATTATCAAAAATGAATTTATAGTGATTGAATTGATGCTAATATTCTAAAATTCTTTCATTTGATTTATAGAATCTCCATTTTATACCTTTATTCGACTGAAACAATATTTTGATATATTTTTCTGTCTATATTTTATAATTATGATATCTATAAAATTAACTCCATTCATTTTATTTTTGATTTTATTAGTTATTTTAGTAATATCAAGTATATTTGGTAATTATTTGAATTTACAAAGAGAGGGATTTCAAGAAGGATTCAAAGAAGTTATCATTACTAGTTCATTGAATTCCGTTTCTTTACCAAAATATTCAACCACAAAAATATGGAATTTATATGATAATATATATTTTGACGATATTATTGGTAATTTAATTGAAGTGCCTAACAATATGATTCAAGGTAATACTGTAGCTCAAAGTAACAAAAACATAATAGTTGTAGATAGAATGGGTAAAATAGCTACAGTTGGAAATGATAGTAGTAAATTAATTTCTAATTATATTTCTTGGTCGTATGCTACTCAAAGTAATAATGATAAATATACTGTATTTTATATTTCATGGAATAAAGATACTTATATTCATATAATCGATAACATTCAAAAAATACAATTAGCTACATTTTTATTTAGACCAAATTATGAACCTAAAAGCTTTTATTATTCAAACAATAAAACAATTAATAGACAAATCCATTTGCAAAATTATGTACCTGATAACGATAATGCTAATAAAACGATGACAATTGACAATATGTATGATTGTGATAAAAAAGTATATCAACTAAGTCATTATGTGAAATATGATTTGAATAATAGTAATTTGTTAATAACTAAAGATAATTTAAAAGTATTATGGATTTCAGATATAAATAATCATGTTACTATCTTAAACGAAAATGATGAAAATAAAATTTCAAATAATCCTAGACCGAATATTAGTTCTAATTCTAGTTCTTTCAACCCTTACATTGAACCTGATGTTTTAGGACAAAATATTATATTATATATACCAAATAATGAAAATATTTTGATTGCATTGATTAGTTTCAATGATAATACCTTATCAAGCTATGGGTTAAAAAATGTTTTTAGATTTGGTCCAAATGGATTAGATAGTGGAGATCAATCCAATCAATGCAATCAAGGTCATCAATGCAATCAATGCAATCAAAACAAACAAAATAATCAATACAATCAAAATAATCAAAATAACCAATGCAATCAATGCAATCAAAACAAACAAAATCCATTATCTGATTATTATAATTCTGTTATTAACTTACCTGTAATCTCATCCAAACCTATGCAAAATGAAACACAAAATATGAATGATTATATTTTGAAAACTCAAATAGTACCTCCAGTGTGTCCTACTTGTCCAACCTGTCCTACTTGCCCATCAATTGGCACTTGCACTAATTGTGGTGGTAATGGTGGTTCAGGCACTTTGACACAAACTGGAAATTCTATGATTTCAGATAATAGTAATAATAATGTATCAAAAACAACACAAAGTCAACAAAACAAAAATAATTCAAATGTAGGTACTGGAACAATTCAACCAAGTGTTAATCCTGATACTATAGGTGGTACTGTAACTGGTATTGCTAATGCTGGTGCTGGCACTGTAACTGGTCTTGCTAATGCTGGTGCTGGTACTGTAACTGGTCTTGCTAATGCTGGTGCTGGCACTGTAACTGGTATTGCTAATGCTGGTGCTGGCACTGTAACTGGTATTGCTAATGCTGGTGCTGGTGTTGCTAATAATTTAATTAATACTACCGGTTCTGTATTGAAACCTGGACAATCGAATCAAAACATGTATGGTCAATATAATTCATCTACCGCGTCCACCACCTCGTCCACCACCTCGTCCACCACATCGAATCAACGTTCAACTCCTGGTTATACACAACCTGGGTTCGGTAGTAGTAATCAAAACGACTCATATTCATATTATGGACAATTGCCAGCTAAGGGAATAAGTAATTATCTTCCTATTACAGCCGATTTCAGTAAATTTGGACGTTAGATAAAAAATAATATTTTGTTCGTTTATAATAAAATATTATTTGATAGTGACTATATAAACACTTCTCAATATTTTTTATAAGATGGAAACCAAAAACAAAATAGACATAAATAGAATATTTGAAAGAGAAAAAATAGCAAATGAAATAAAAGAATTATTATTATCATTTGATGCAAATTCAAAAAATATAAATTTCAAAAAAGGCATATATATATATGGTTCTCCTGGATGTGGAAAAACATATTTTGTAAAAAATCTTTTAAAAGAATTGGATTATGATATAATCAATTATGATGCAGGTGATGTAAGAAATAAAGCATTAATTGATAATTTAACGAGTAATAATATATCAAATCGAAATGTTCTTGATTTGATGACAAAGAAAAATAAAAAAATAGTGATTGTAATGGATGAAATAGATGGTATGAATAATGGTGACAAAGGTGGAATAACAGCTTTGATTAAAATTATTCGTCAAAAGAAAACAAAAAAACAGCGCCTTGAAAATATGACAATGAATCCTATTATTTGTATTGGAAATTATTATATTGATAAAAAAATAAAAGAATTAATGAAAGTATGTAATACATTTGAGTTGAAAACCCCAACAAATCAACAATTCGGGTTATTATTAAATAAAATAGTACCAAATATTGACGATAATTATCAAAATATGATTTTGAATTATATACAAAGTGATATGCGAAAATTAGAATTTGTAAAAAATTTCTTATTGAAAAAACCAGATATTTTAACTGAGGATACCATTAAACATATATTTCATAAAAAATCGTATAATGAAGATTCTAAAAAAATTACATTATCATTAATAAATAATCCTATTAAAATTGAAGAACATAATCGTTTTATGAATGAAACTGATAGAACAATAGTTGCGCTTTTATGGCACGAAAATATAGTAGATTTTATATCAAATAAAGGTAATAATTTATCAATACCATTTTATTTGAAAATATTGAGTAATATTTGTTTTTCTGATTATATTGACCGTATCACATTTCAGAGTCAAATTTGGCAATTTAATGAAATGAGTTCTCTTATGAAAACATTTTATAATAACAAAATATATCATGATAATTTCCCAGAAAATAAAAATGCATCTAGTAATGAAATACGTTTTACAAAAGTTCTTACGAAATATTCAACTGAATATAATAATATGTTATTTATTTATAGTCTTTCACAAGAATTAGAAATGGATAAAAAAGATTTGTTTACAATGTTTCAAGAATTACGTTTATTTTATGGAGCTGATTTTTGTAATAATGAGAAATTAAATGAAGTCGAAAAAATTTTTGAAAATTATAATATTACAAAATTAGATATAAAAAGAATGTATCGTTATTTGGATAAAAATGTTAAAAAGGATATTTTGAATATAGACGATTTATTAGAAGATGATGATGATTAGACATTGACAAAAAATATATAATAAGTAAAATATATTTATTTATTATAATGCACGAAGTGCTTACGAAGAATCAATATCAAATAATACTTCAGGTTCACTTTTTGAAAGTTTTGGTTCATCTATTATTTCAATAGGTATTTTTGTAAATACTGTGCTTTGCAATTGATTATCTGATTGTATTGGATATTCATCTGTACGTATTTTTTTTTTTAATTCCATTGTTTCTTTGGTTTTTTCTATTAATTGTTTTTGTAACAATTTGATAATATTTTCAGCTTCTTTTAATTTATCAAGTAGTGGTTGTAATTGTTTTAATTGTTCTTGCTGGCTATTTATTATATTAACAATTTCGACATTCGTCAATTGCACTGGTGGTTCTCCAGGTCTTTGTAATGTTATTGGTTGATTATTAATTTTCTTCATCTCTTCTTGTATCATTTTTTCACGGTCATCTTCAATTTGTTTTATTTGTTTTAAAACATCAGGCTTCATTTTTGGTTGTCCTGGCTCATAAGCATCCAATAAAGCATCGATATCCTTCATAAAAAATTTTTTTATGTTTGTTTCGAATGGTTTACTAATAAATGAATCTACTGTCTTTGGGGATTCTTTGAAATAATCAGGATGTGGATTATCCAACATTTTTCGCTTATCAAATGTATTATGTTCGTGTGAAAATACCAAAATAGATTTCATTGGGTCCAATTGCACAAAAGGAATAGTATAATCCTTTAAAAACGCTCGCTCTTCAGCCACTGCAGCATGGTCTTCATATCTCGTTATTTTTAATAATTCTTTACGGAATGCAAATGTTCCCGCAGTTGCATGATTTGGGCCATAAGGTCCACATTGTATCATTTTTTGAATATGTTTGAAATAAATATAGATTTCACTCGAACCTGCACAAAGTGCGGTTTTGTTTGATTCTAAACGTTCTACTGCATGAGAAATGCGGTCAGGTGGATAATAATCATCATCATCCATATATACAATAATATCACCCTTTACATGTTTGTGCATATAATTACGTTTTTCACCGAGAGACATTTTTTTCTCTATTTCAAAATAACGAATATTTGGAATATTAGATGTTTCAATCAAGTCTTTTATTTTATCTGTACCGTCATCTACTATAATCCATTCAATTCGATTTTTTGGATAATTCTGATTACGAAAACATTCAAATGCTATAGGGATAAAAGGACGACGATTGAATGTTGGTGTACATACACTTACCATAGGTAATGATGTCGATTTTTTTTTATTGGTTGACTTTTTCATTATAATAATAATATAAAAATCTTTTAAATGGTTGTTTTTACAAATCAATATTTATTCTTGTTTCATATATTCATTTGCAAATTTTTTTAAAATTATCGAAACCAATATCAATATCAAAACAAAATTTATAAACATTAATGAATACTTTAAATTACCACTATCTTGTGATATTTCACTATAATATTGTGTGCAACCATAATTTAATAATACTATAAACGAAAATAATAACAAATTTGAATAAGCTAGACTTACAATATTTATAGCCATATTTATTCCAAAGAAATCCATTAACCAAGGAATCCAATCTGTATCACATACGTTTTCTTTATATTCACGGGGAGCTATTTTCACATATTCATCTATTTTATTATATATACTAAAATCTATTCCCAAATAAATGAACAATGCCAAAGAAGAATATAACAAAATATAACATATTACTAAAAACAATGCCATTGGAACTCCCATAAAAAGTATCAATATTGCTCTGAGAAGTCGATTTAAAATAAAAAATATGAAATCTATTTTGTCATCTGGAAATTTCCATTCAGATTCGGGCGTTGCTTTACCCTTTTCAATAACTTTTTTACCAAAATCCAACATAAATAATATAAACATAATTACGAGAAAAATTGGTCCAAGGAATGGTGAATTGCCAGAAATAGAGGATATTAGAAAATTTTTGAAAAAAATCGCGCTATATTTAAAAAAAGGAATCAATGAAAAAAATATTAATGAAAAAATAAATGTTTTGCTAATACGCTGTTCGGTAAAAATCTCAGGTATGGTAACACTAATTATTTTGTTAAGCATTTCAGGAAAAAAAAGAGAATATTCAAAAAAATACAAAAAAATAGCAACGAAAGTATTACCAGATTCATTTGCACTTTTTCTAGAAATATCTATCAATTTAATATTTTCTTTGGTTTTAAAATACATTATAAAATAAATATTGTATGTTACATAACTAGCTGCTAAAATGGATTCGCTCCATGCAAAATATTGTCGTATTAATATTACATCACTATCTGATGCTTTATTATTTGATAAACTCATTGCTAATTTTTTTGCCATAATATGATTCATTGAATTAACATAATCATAAACTTTATTTATAAAATCTATTATGATTTGTCTAATATCCTTAGCACCTTGTTTCGCACCTTTTTCGTTTATATTATCTATACCATCATAATAAGAATCGGGGAATCCTTCTATAATATTATTGGTGTGATTATTATTTGAAAACGATTCTATTTTTGCCTCGTTTGCATTTTTATTTATCTCGTTACTAGTATTATCGAGAACATCAAATATTTTTATATTTTTATAATTGTTTTTTTTTCTATTTTTTATTTTTTTCAATTTATAATTCATATTGATTACTTGAAATTTATTGTCACTTGTTTTGTTACTATCACTAAATTTATCCATAGATTATAATATTGTATATATATATTATAATATAATCTTACTAATTATAGAAAAATAGTGTATTTTTTATCTAGAATACAACATACCACAGTTGCCACCAATAAAAGATAATATGTTATAACGCTCTTCAAATAAAATCAAATTATAATTATATTCATATAATCTCCAATTCATTTTTTGAATACCAATTGGATTACCATTACCATCACATATAATATTAACAGCGGAATTTTTATTATCTATTGGTGGAACATAAGTGGTTATTTCTAATTGTATCGTTCTGAATTTACTTAGATTAATCGCACCAGAAGGTTGATATTCAAATGGATTTGTATCTAAACAAAAATTATAACAATATAATCCTTCTTTTGCGTGGCCACGTGTACGTATATACTTTTCAATAAAATTATAAATCCCACTAACTTGGGTGTTTTCACGATATTCACCATCCAATAATATTCCCATCGTTTCTAATATTTCATTCTGATTCTCATTATGATAATCACCTGTTATTGTTATTCCACTATTATATATATCACCAAAATTAGGGTTTACACCCATCCCATAAGATAAATCAGTTCCTGCAAATGGTTCATTAGAAGCAATTGTAATATTTGATGGTAAATTACTATAAGGCCAGTTCGTATAATTACTCCATTCATTACGTAAATTAACATCATTTCGTTGTAAATAAAACATCCAATTAGAAACCATTCCATTTGATTCTACTTTTAATCTTTGTGAACCAGTAACATTTTCAAAGAAATAATTAAATACATCTTTTACTAAATATACTTGGTCTTGTGTAGCAAATATCTTGGATTCTTCTTTTGATAGAAAACAATAAGTCGATATCAAATGAATATCCGCATTCCAAGTAGAAACCTGGTTTGTATAATCCGCCGTTTGTATAAGTGGTGTAGGAGGTGTTTGTAAAAATCGATACATTTGAAATTGTGATTGATTAAAATCGGGTTGAATATATGGGAAATTATAGTTTATATCAAAAACATCACGTATTTGAAAAAGCTCTTGAATAGGCCTCAATGTAACTGATATATTTAATTCATTGTATTGTAAAGCTATTAATGGAAATGCACAATTACTATTTAGTGTAAACCATGTATTTATAGGAATATATAATGTACGTCCACGAATTGATGGTTCCGCTCCTAAAGGATTTGTAGTAAAAGAAGCGGATGGATAAGCATTATCCCTATCAAACGCATTTGATGGATCATTTAATTCAACAACATTCCCCGTCATTTCATTGTATAAATTTTTCTTTTCCTCTGTAAAATCACGGTCTACCATTGCAGATAGATAATCACCTTTATATTTTTGTAATATTAATGAGCCACATGTTATAGTTATTTCACTAATCATTTGTGTTCCAATATCTTTTATCCATCGAAAACCATAAGGTACCCATTGGTCATTTGTGTTAGTTGTAGGTGGGTATACAGGACTCCATATATCAGGTAATGTTACTACTAAATAAGTATCCATCAATAATTCAGCATATCTTTTTACTGTAAATGAAAAAGTAGATGGTTCTGTCAATCGTAGGTCTCTTGAACCATCATAATCTAGTCTAAATTTTTGTAATCCAAAATTACTATATTTTGAATAAGTTACTTTGAAGAATGTTTTACTTGGATTTCCTGTCAAAAAAACATTATTATTTCCAACTGATATTATATTTAGTAATCCTCCTGCCATTATGTATATTATATATTTATTTATTATATTTGTTTATATGAAATATAATAATCACTATATATTATAAAATGGATATTTATAGAAAAATTCTTATAGCATTAGTAATTATCATATTTAGTTATATTTTATGGCGTCTTATACGTAGACGTAATAAAATTTTAAATAATTCAACTATGAACAAAGAACCTTTTTTTTCTAGCAGTGACCCTACTTCTGAATTAAATGCATTAAAAGATAACTCCATAAACATAAATATGAAAAGTTTACCAACTACCTATAAAGATTTACCTTTGGTAGAATTTTGCATAAAGGGTTCTTATAATTCAGCATTTACTGGAAATTATATAAATACTGATATGATTATTTATTTATTATCTAGAGGGTGTCGATTTTTCGATTTTGAAGTTTATTTTGTACAAGACGCAACGAGTGGTTTATATACTCCACAAGTAGCTTATAGCACAGATGGAAAATTTGTTGTCCTAGAAAGCAAAAATTCTATACTTTTAGATAATGTATTATCAGTATTAGTTGCTAATGCATTTTCATCATTCAAATCTCCAAATAACAATGACCCACTTTTTGTTAATTTACGTATAAAATCAAACAATAATGATATATATAAGGCAGTTGGTTCGTCTATTCATAATACTCTAAGTTCAAAATTATACAATGGTTCTGTTACACAAACAACTCCGATAAAAAATTTGATGGGAAGTGTAGTATTGTCTATTGATAAAACTATTGATTTTAATTATAAGAATTTTACTGGTTGTACAAAAACAAAAACAAAATCATCTTGTTATGATTTAACAAAATTTACAAATATAGAAAGTGGCAGTTCCAATATGTCTCTTAATAGATATAAAAACATACTGAGCCAACAAAATATTTCTTTGCAAATAGAAAACGATAATTTAAAAACTAATATATCAAAAATTTCAAACAGTGTTAGTTTAGTATTACCTGACGTTTTACCCGATAATGCTGCAAATCCAAAATTACAAGAATTTATAATTGGTTATGGTTCTCATATAGTGCCTTATAAGTTTTATCAATTAGATGGCGGATTACATGATTATGAAGTATTTTTTAATGATAATAATGCTGCAATTGTTCCACTTAGTGTTGCTATCATGTATTATAAAAAAATAGCACAACAACAAGGTACATAACGTCGTAATTTTTTAGCTATTTGTCTATATTTTTTTATTTGATAAATATATACAAATATATGTCTAATAAAAAAAATTATAATCATTATAAAAAAAAAATTATCAATAATGTTTGTGATAACAAGATGACATACGAAGAATGTGAATTAACAATATTAAGACACGCAATTGAAGAAACAGAGAATTTAAAAGGACAGAAAATTGTCAATAATGATGAAATACAAAAAATTATCATTATCGTTGAAGATTTTATTATTCATAAAAAACTAGTATGTTATGGAGGAACTGCTATCAATAATATTTTACCAAAATATTCACAATTCTATAACAAAGAAATCGAAATTCCTGATTATGATTTTTATTCAGCTAATGCTTTAGACGATGCAAAAGAATTGGCTGATATATATTATGCAGCAGGTTATAAAGATGTTGAAGCGAAAGCTGGAGTACACCAGGGGACATTTAAAGTCTTTGTTAATTTTATAGCTATTGCTGATATTACTTATATAAATAAAGAACTATATGATTCCATATTAAAAGAATCAATATTAATTGCTGGAATTCATTATGCTCCACCCGATTTTTTACGTATGTCGATGTATTTAGAATTATCTAGACCGGCTGGTGACGTTTCACGATGGGAAAAAGTACTGAAACGCCTGAATTTATTGAACGAACACTATCCTATGAAAATTGGTAACAATTGTGAAAAAGTGGATTTTACACCTTCGGATATTTCAAACATACAAAGGGATAATGAAAAGCATAAAACAAAACATAATGATGATAACAGTTTGTACTATATTACTAGAGATAATCTTATTGCCCAAGGTGTCATTTTCTTTGGAGCTTATTCCATGTCATTATATTCTGAATATATGACTCCATCAAAAAAAGAATATTTGAAAAATCTTTCTAATTTCGATGTAATTTATGAAAATCCAGAAAGGTGTGCACTAATATTGAAAGAACAATTGGAACGAGAACATTTTACAAAAATAAAAACAGTCCTTCATCCTGCAGTTGGAGAATTAATACCTGAACACATTGAATTGTTTGTCAATGATAAACCATTAGTGGTTATTTATAAACCAGTTGCTTGTCATAATTATAATAAAATTGTACGTGGTAATAGAGAAATCAACATTGCATCCATTGATACTATTTTATCATTCTATTTGGCTTTTTTGTATTCTAATATGTCACATAAAATTAAAGACAGAATAAGTTGCATGGCTAAATTTTTATTCCAAATACAACAAAAGAGTCGTATTGAACAACGCGGTATATTGAAACGGTTTAGTATAGATTGTTACGGTAAACAACCAACACTTGATACTATACGTTCTGAAAAAGCTGAAAAATACAAAGAACTTAATAAAAGTCGTAATAGTAGGGAATATGAAATGTGGTTCTTGAAATATGTTCCTGATAAAATACAGCATCGAAGTGCTTATTCAAAATCCGTTTCAGAAAAATTCAAAACAAAAGCAAAACAAATAGATGAATTATCAAAACAACGAGATAATACCGAACCTTTAAAAGAAGATGAACAAATAATATTATCAAACGAATTGGAAACTAAAAAACTAATCATTCGAGATAAATATCGTAAAACTATGAAAAGACAAAAAAAACAATCGATTTCTTCAAATTTTATGGAAAAATTCCGTGCAAAGAGAAAAAGTCAAACCAAAAAGACAAGCGAGTAGTCATCTAAAGTTCTATTAAGAAATTTATTATCTTAAATACAGAATAATAAATTCCACCAAATAAAATACTCTTTAATAATAATCCATAGAAATTGAAATTGCCATCCAAATCATATAATGAAAAAAATGTAATTTTTTTGAAAATCAATTTATTGATAATTGGCAACTGAAAAAAGAAAAATAAAATAGCTACAAAAATTGGTGTTTGAAATTCATTGATAATATTATCCAAACGGTTCTTGTCTTTTTTCTTTTTTTCATATTCTTTGTAATTTTTTTCAGTCATATCTTCATAATCGCGAACATAATCACTTGACATATTCGATTTCGGAATATAATTTGGTTTGATTTGAACATCTTGTTGATACATTGTAGTATCTGTTGAAATATCCCTGGATGGCACACGCTGATGTGATAATTGTTGTAATTCTTGTAATTGTAATTCCATTTGTTTTTCTTCTGATAAAAATTGAGATTGTGGTGGGGGTGGCATATATGTCTGTGGCAGTATTTGTTGTTTTTGAGAAACATTGGGCTGTTGTGGAGGAGGCATAATCGGATTTTGTGCTGATATTCCATATGGATTTGGATGGACATTTATTGGAATATAGTTTTGTGCTTCTCCGTCATTGAATGATACCGTTTTTTGTGATTTTTGTGATTGTTGGGATTGTTGCGATTGCATCATATTGGGTGAATAATTATTTGAAATTTGCATATTGTTATCTAAAGGTAAATCAGATATTCTAGTAATGTTTTCCATTTGAAACTATACAATATTAAACTTCTAAATATTGTATAGTTTGACGAATTGTTCATATGTTTTTATTTGTGATTTCTATTTTTTCTAGTTCTGTTGGTTTTGTTGGTTTTGTTCGTTTTGTTGGTTTTATTGATTTTGTTGAATCGTTTTGATTTCGATTTTTTTGCTTTTGCTTTTAGTTTTGTTTTTTTGCCACCTGATTTTTGTTTATCAATATAATAATCATTTTCCCATGTATATACACCTAAAAGTTTCAATAATTTTTTTTTTGTAACATTTTTGTATTTATCATCCAAATCAATAATATTATCTTTTATATCTTTCAAATCTTTATTAAGTTCATTTATAGATAGTCGTCTTACTGGATTACAAACAGTTGATGACATTTTATATTATCTCTATATTTTTTTATTACAAAAAACCTTTTTTATTATTATTATAATCAGGCTCTACGACTCCTACAATTCTTTTAGTCGAATCACATTTATCAGCATTTACTGAATATTTATAACATTTATTCCCATATTTGTATGTTTTTCCTTCTATATCACCAATAACAGGCCCATTAAAAACAATACAATTTTTATCAGTGCATACTTTTCTAAATAAAGTAGCTAATCCCATTCCTAACAAAATCGAAATTATATTTCTACCATACTCTGTATTTAATAATCTTTGAAAATTCATTTTAGTATGCTCTTTTTATATTATACATAGATAAAATATAAAAAATATTATATATTAATTTTGAAGAGGTATTTTAGCTATTTCATTTTCATTTTTTGGACATTCAACTTCGGTTTGTTTGAACGAAAAACATGTGTCAGATTTATCTTTGTATTGTAATAAACTCACATTTTCAGGTGTTGGAAAAACTAATATTTTTCTACTATCTGGAATAGTCATATAAACAGCAAATAAACCAAATACTAAACTTAAAAAGAATAATTTGAAATTGATAAATTTTGAAATTCCTAATAGTCCCATTTATATTTATATACTAACATTGACAAATTATATCCGGATAATTATATTTATTTCTTAGTTTTCTTCTTTTTTTTCTTTTTATTTTCACCACCTGTTTCACCACCATTTGATTGTTGTTCCATTTCTTTTAATATATCCGGATGAATGAATGATTTCTCTTGGGTTTCTTCACCTTCTAAACGAAATACAAATTCATTATTGAGATTCGTAGGATTCAAAGAAAAATTAGATGCTATTTTTTTTTGCTCTTCTACTCTTTTTCGTATTTCTTCCTTCTTTTTTTCCAATTCTAATTGTTCCTTTATTTTTCTTTGCATTACACGTGATTTCATTTTCTCACGCGTGTCTTCCATTTTTGTAAGCTGGTTAAGAGCGTTTTTATTTATTTTAACATTACTGCCCATACCCATTTTTTTAGCCATTTCTTTGAACATTTTACTTAAATCATCTCCCCCACCCATATCCTTCATTTTTCCTAATAATCCTTGTGCTTCTTTCATTAATTCTTCGCGTGAAATTTCACCTTTTTCCATTTTTGTATCTAATTTATTACCCACTTTTTTCATTAGGTCCATAAGTTTTTTTGGGTCTTTCATCAAATGTTTGATTGCATCCTGTGTATTATTGATATCTTCTGCACCCTCCTCCAATTCCGTTTTCAATTCTTCACTAATTTCTTCAGCCATTTCCTTTGCTAATTTACCAATTTTACCTTCGAATAGCGATTTTAAATGCTCTTGAATATTTTTGATATCTGGTAATCCACTCATTTTTGGAAACCCTTTTGGTAAACCATTATTTTCGCCGTCGTCGTTGGTTGTATTGTCATTGGTATTTTTGAAAATATTTTCAAAAGCATTCTTGAAATCATTGTTTATGTTTTCCATATCTGGGTCTACTAAATTGGGTGCTTCGTCGTCGTCATTATTATTATTAGCAGAATTAGTGAAACTTTCTTCTAAATTTTTAAAAAAGTCAGTCATATTGTTCATGGTTTGTGATAATTTATCTTGTAATTCATTTTCATCCATGCCATCAAACATATTTGTACTATCACCAAAAACAGTTTTGTCTTTTATTTGACCAACAATTGTAAATAATATCAATTGTAAATATTTCCATATGCTTTTTTTAGTATTGGTTGTAATATCTTCACAATTATATAATAATCTGAAATTCACATTAGGTAAAAAATTAACATCTGTTTCATCATCTACTTTGAAAATAGAGTCATTTTCATATAATATATCAAAAAAACGACTTGGATATACTTTTAAAATATATCCAAATAATTCATTAGTTTCATCATCGGATATTTGATTAGACCATTTTGTCCATAAATAAGAATATTCTGGAAATGTTATCGTAAGGTCCCTTGTAAAATCATCAATAATCGATTTGAAATTACTTGGAACTTCTTGAGAATTTGAACTCATATTTTTATAAATATAAATTATTTTATTTATATGGTTTTGATACTTAATCAATAAAAAATATTTTATTGAATAACAATTTTTTATATTTGTTTTGATTTTTATTCATATTCATATTCATATTATTTATAGATTTTGACTAAAACTACGCATTGTATCTAAAACGCTAGGTGTTGAATAGCATGATGTTACATCATTTGATACAATATAATTATCTAAATTATCTTCATGTTCTTCTTCCATATAATCGGATATTGTATTTACACTGTTGAAGAATTGAATCCGCTCTGCGGATGAATCTTTCACTAAGTTACCAGTTACAGAATTGAATAGTGTAGATTCTTCATTTTTATTGTTGTTATCATCAAATTCATCCATTGTGCCAAAATTATTTGTAATTGACCTATAATTAAACATTCCTCTAGATAGAGCATATTGTCTTTCTAATATAGGTGCTGACGAAGTATCAATTTCTGGATATCGGGAGCGTTTACTTCTTAATAAACTATCATCATCATACGATGTTGTTCTAACACTATATGATTTTTGTCTACCTTGCGATGTATGACGATTATAAACAAACGGTAATCCATGGGTCGTACCCATATTCTGATAGGTTACACTAATATCATCGCATAATAATTTCATGAAAGGGTCACATAATAGATTATTTTCACGCATATATGTACGCATTTTTTTGAAAACCTCTTTCATAACTATTTTTAATTGATAAAACTCACCTTTTGATAAATTATTTGCAACATACAATAATTCTTGTACCTTTTGACGATATATATATTTTGTTAAATCGACATCTGTAATCTCGTCTGTTTCCATATCTATCAAATCTGGAACTGGTGTAACTTCATCTAACAAATAATATTCATTATCGTATTCATGTCGAAGATAAATTTCTATTTTAAAATCTTCTTCATCTTTATTTTTTTTGATTTGATATATTTTTTCACTTTCACTTACTAATACATTGATATCGTAATTATCGGACCATTCATTTGTCTCCCAATCATAAATGTTACCATTTTTTACAATGATTTCTACGTTTTTCAATGCTGGATATAATAATTGATGGACTGATTCGCCATATACTAAACCAGTGTTTTCCATATCATCTACAAATTGATAATCGGCATTTTTATCATCGCTTAGTTTTTTCATTAGTTGTGCGTTATGGTCCACGCCATATCCAACGAAAATATTGATAAAACGATTATCTACCAATTCTGCTAGTTTTTCTTCATTTTCTTGACCCATAGTAGGATTTCCATCTGTCATGAAAATATGTGCAATTTGATGACATGGATTCGATTCATAATAATCGTTGAGAGTTTTTCTTGCTTCTTCTAATGCTAATTCAATGTTTGTTGAACTTTCCGCTTGGATATCCATTATTTTTGAACATAATTCGGAAACATTCTCTGGTGTTATTTTTATATTTTCAATATCAACATCGACTTCAACATTGAATGAATGTACACGGATATAAATATCGAGTTCTTGTTTTGATAAATAATGTAACATATTTTTGAATGTTTGTTTTAAATAGTTCATTTTTGTATTTTTTTTTGCATGTTCTTCCATTGAGCCGGTTTTATCAATTGTAAAAAGCATAAATAGAGGAGTTTTTGTTATTTCTGTTTTTTTCATTTTTATACGAAGAATACCAAATTCCTCGTTTTCGGATACGATTGGAAATGGTAACTCTCCTTCCTTGTTATGGAAATCAACTGAGGCGTTTTCAATATAGTTAGACATTGTTACAATAAAATTTGTTATAAGATACTGTGTTTGTTTGTGAATTTTTTTGTTTCAATTTTTTATGATTTTGTTTGAATTATATAATAAATATATAAAAACATAAAAAATTGAATACGTTTATAAAATCATTTTTATAAACATAAAATACATCAAAAACCATGCCAAAAGTCATCAATCTCTATATCCCTAGAATCTTAGGTAAAATAAAACAAAATGATATTGACGAAATCTTCCATAATTATGGAATTGGACGTGTATA
>Ga0114979_10000294_pt1 | contig 32879 bp, 30 predicted proteins | sample S_140625_EF_Meta_FD_87315 | JGI IMG/M metagenome (GOLD analysis project Ga0114979, IMG submission 87315) | Freshwater microbial communities from Lake Simoncouche, Canada to study carbon cycling - S_140625_EF_MetaG | ecosystem: Environmental > Aquatic > Freshwater > Lake | place: Lake...
ACACGTTCTTCAAAGTTGGCGTAGACCAAATCACAAACGTCTGAAGGATCGTAGGCATGCCGACAAAATGCGTGCCGCATTTCTTTGCCAGTGGCATAGTGCATTTCACGTTCTTGTAGGTGAAAGCGAGTTTTAGGTAACAGTCTTGTGTTGCCTGCATGGTCATAGTGCGCATGCGTGATGACTGTGTCTTGAATGTCTTCTAGATGAATGCCTGCTGTCTTTAACGACTCAATAGGGCAACGCAGAAAATTTCTTTTTCTAGCGCGAGCTGCCTCAGCGTTAAATCCGGTGTCAACCAAGATCGTTTCGTTGTTTGATTTGAGAAACCAAACAAAGTAGTCCATGTTGGTGGCTGAATCGTGGGGGTCATAGGCTATGAAATTTTCTTGACGTTTGCGCTGCACTGTCGCGTAGCGCATTGCAAAGGCTTCCCAGGTGCGCGTACTCATGATGCCTCCTCAACTAAGAATTGATGCGTGCCTGAATTTGGGCCAGCGCAGGTAACAACAGATCCGTGAGGTCAACCGGTCTTTCAACCATGGGAAAGTGACCAAAACCCTTGAGCTCTTGGAAGTGCGCACCTTTGATTTCGGCGGCTACTTTTGCACTGTCAGCTGGCGTGGCTGAATAGTCGTAATCACCTGTGAATAGCCAAACGGGGGTGTTAGAGGTATCAATCAGCGCTGTGTAATCGTGTGCATTGAAGTCATCGCTGTAGTAGCCCAAATCGCCGTCATAAATACCCGGCGCGCCCTGAGAGTAAATCCAAGTGGCTTGGTCGCGATGCGCTTTGCCGCTTGTCGGTGAGAGCAAAGCGCCGACCCACGCGGCAGATAAACGTGCCCCGTGAACTTGAGCGTGGTTCAGGTATGCAGAGCGCCTGCCCGGTGAGCGGTAGGGAGCTTCCAGCAATACTGCGCCGTGAAAACGATCGGGATGATTTGCCAAGAGTGACAAGCTGATCGCAGACCCCATCGAGCATCCCATGAGCACAGTTTTCTCAATGGATGCAGCATCCATATAGCTAAGCACCCACTTGGTGTAATCGAACTCTGTCAACCGCCAATTCCAATTGGCGACTCCATTGGGCAGGGGCGAGCGACCGTGTCCCGGTAGATCGAACGCATGCATGCGCCAATGTTGACGCAATGCGGCCTGCCCCATCATGGCGTGCCATTGCCTTGCATCTGCACCAGCGGTGTGCAGCATTAAGAGCGCGGGTGCGGTTTCGTTGCCACTCTGCTCTGAGTAAACCCATTCTGTTTGTGCCGTATCAATGGGGTAATACTTGCCGCTGATGTGCGCAAGTACTGCTTTGTTCCACGAAAGTTCAGGTTGAATTTTGTTCAGTTTGCTACGGCATGCCTCAATTAACCGCTCAATAAATGGCTGTGCTTGAGCCATGGCATGCGGGGATCCCTCAACTGAAAAGTCTGGGCATTGACGTCTAAGTGCCCCAAGTGACTGATAGCCAGGAGAGGGTTCAGATTTAAAAATCTGTGTCCAGATGAGCGCGTTGGCACTGAGCGTGATCGCGTCAGCGCCTTCCTCGCCCTTCCATACAGAGATGGCGTGCGTCATGGACGCGTCCGTGACGCACCAGGTCACTCGAACAGGGCAACGTGAAGCATCTTCAAAAACCTCAGGAACTGTGAGCGCCTCTTGAATCGCTGCTTCGAATGAACTGACGATAAGCGTCATGACCTTTCCTGCGTAAATTTGTACATGGCTGTGTGATCAGAACCTTTTTCAAGTTGGCTTTCGGCTTGAATCCAGGTTTGAGCGCAGACAGATACGAAATCGTCAGGCGTACCCATGCGATCAATAAAGTTCAAGGCGGTTTGCAAATCTTTACGCATCAAAGCCAAAGAAAAACCTGAGTTAAATGTCCCCGACAACATGAAGTTTTCAACCTTCACATCGGTTGTGTTGTTTTTTCCCGTGGACGCATTAAATACTTGGTTGACCAAATGTGGATTGATGCCAAATTTTTCAGCTGCAACCAAGGCTTCTGATACGGCCAGAAGGCCTGCTGCAGAAACATAATTGTTCAAAGCCTTGACCGCATGACCCGCACCTGCGGAGCCCACGTGAACCAATGTTTTTCCAAGTGCCTCAAGAATAGGTTGGATTTTTTCGATATGTGAGGCCTCGCCTCCCATCATGATCGACAAGCTTCCATCAATAGCGCGTTTAACACCACCTGAGACGGGGGCGTCGCAAAATGGTATTTTGAGTGCGGCTAATTTGGTGAAGTTGTCGCGTGTATGAACAGGATCTGAAGACCCCATGTCGACCAAGATTTGGCTTTGATTTAAGTGTTTCGATAGGGCGTGATCGCCATCCCATAGCAAGGCATCAACCACTTTGCTATCAGGCAGCATCAAAATCACGATGTCGCACGAAGTGGCGATGTCGGTTGTCGACTTCGCTATTTTGAAGTTGGACTCTTGAGCCAGTGAGGCAGCAGCGAGTGGGTTTAAATCAAAACCGGAGACTTGAAATTGCGAGCGCAATAAATTGCGAATCATCGGCAATCCCATTTGCCCAAGCCCAATGAAACCGATGGATGGCTTGGTCACAGTTAGATCCCCATCTCTTTGAACACTTCTTTTGCACCACGGAAGCTGTCAATCGCAGCGGGTACACCGCAATAAATTGCAGTTTGCAAAAGGACTTCTGAAATTTCAGTTTTGGTTAGACCGTTGTTGATAGCGCCACGCACATGAAGTTTTAACTCGTGCGGGCGGTTCAGCGCTGTCAACATCGATAAGTTGATGATGCTGCGAGTTCGACGATCGAGTCCTGGTCGATTCCAAATTTCATTCCAGCAATATTCAGTCACCAACTCTTGCATGGGCATGTTGAAATCGTCTGCATTTTTCAGAGAGTTATCAACGTATTCAGCACCGAGTACTTCACGGCGGGTTTGAAGGCCTTTTTCAAATAAGTCTTTGTTCATAGAGAGCTCCTAGGGTTGGTTAATTCAAAGTTTCGGGGTGTTGTAAACGAAAAACGCCTAACGCAGCGACTTCTGCGTTGAGCACATGCTTGTATGAAATTTTTTGAGCGCCTTTTGCATCGCGTGCTTCGATATATCCAAGCAGTGTTTGTATTTCTTCCAGGCTTTGCGGCAATCGGTCTGGCAGCATCAAAGATTTGGCTCTGAGCAAGCTAACGCGCGATAGCAAGCCGCCCAAGATCTCTTCTATCAATTGATTCCCACATCCGCCTAGCAAGATCTCATAAAACTCAGCCTTTGCTGCTAAGACCCCACTTCGAGAGTTTTTCTTGCCTGCTTCCGTGAGTCGTTTCACCGTCTTTGCCAATTGCTTGACTTGCTTGTCACTCGCGAGACGTGTGAATTCATGCGCAGCAAAACTTTCTAACAGCCTTCGCATGGCATACAGGTCTTGTGATTCCTCAAGCGTCATGGAAGCCACTTCCGGCCCGCGGTGCGGAACGATCACGATCAGCTTTTCTGCCTCAAGTTTTCGCAATGCCTCGCGAACAGAGGGGCGGCTAACGCCTAGCTGTTCGCACAACTCTCGTTCAATCAGCTTTTCCCCTGGTTGGAGGTCGCCGTTCAAAATAGCTTGACGCAAATGCTTCTCAACTTGACTGCGCAAGGTTTCTAGCTTCAGTTGTTTAAGTTCAGTGCCCATGGGGTGAGCATATTTTTTGTATGACAATTTGTCAATCATGTTGACAGATTTTTTTTCTGTGCTCACAATCAAACTGAAAAGAAAAAAGATGTTTTCGTTCCTAAACTCAATCCACTCACACAACGAGGAGACAAATCATGCGTGAAAATAATCCAATTCAGACAGCTCATATCCATCAAGAAGGACGACGCCAAGCACTCAAAGGCTTGAGCGCATTGGGCTTGGCGGGCGTTTTGCCACTGAGCGCCATGGCGCAGCCCAAAACAGTCAATGTGGGTGTGATCTTGCCTCTGTCAGGCGCGAATGCGCAGTTCGGTATCAATTCCAGACAAGGCATCGAGTTGGTGGCTGACGAAATCAATGCGGCGGGCGGACTGAAGGGCCTAGGCGGGGCAAAGATCAATTTGGTGATTGCCGACTCAACCTCTACCCCCAATAACGCAGCGACGGTTGCTCAGCGATTGATCGCAGAAAATGAATGCTGCGCCATTTTGGGTGCTTTTGCTTCCTCGTTGACTTTGGCCATATCAGAAGTCACTGAGCGCCGTGGCGTTCCGTTGATCACCATGTCCTATTCTGATCAACTCACGGGCCGTGGGTTTAAAAACGTATTTCAAGTGACCCCCAAAGGGAGCGTGATTGGCCGTGCGCAATTCAATTTTGCGGCGGAACTTTCTGGGGGGACATCAAAGGTAAACAAAGTAGCGATTCTCTTCGAAGACACGGCGTTTGGCACTTCAACAGCGGCGGGCTTGCGTGCAGCAGCCAAAGACGCCAATGTTGAAATTGTGATGGATGAGGCTTATCCATTGGGCATTACTGACGTGACGCCCTTGGTGAACAAGCTGCGTGCTTCTAAAGCGCAAATTGTGTTTCCTGTATCGTATTTGAATGACAGTTTATTGATTGTGCGAGCCTTGCGCCAGCAAAAAATTAACATTCCAATTGTTGGCGGATCTGCAGGTTATGTGATTCCAGATTTCGCCAAAGCATTGGGCGATTACGCTGATGGCGTGCTTTCAATTTGCTCTGCCAACTATGACTTAGATACTGTTTCGACGGAGCGCTACCGTAAGCGTTTCAATGCCTTCATGGTTCATGAGGCTGTCGAACATGCCGTGTCACTCGACGTGTTGATTCAGTCCATCAACGCTGCCAAGTCTGCCAAAACTGAAGACATCACTCGCACTTTGCGAAGCATGACCTTCACTGAAGGCTGGGCAAAAACCATGACCAATGGCAAGATCAAATTTGATGAGTCTGGTTTGAATATTCATGCCGAACCCGTGATGGTTCAGTGGCAGAAAAATGAATTGGCTACTGTGTGGCCACCTAAGTTTGCCAAAGCAAAAGTCATTTCTAGAAACGTTTAAGGAAATCCCATGCCGCTCTTGCAAGCCATCTTAGATGGCCTGATGTTGGGTGGGGTCTACGCTGTTATTTCAATCGGGTTGACGCTTGTTTTTGGCGTCATCTCGATTGTGAATTTTGCGCAAGCTCAGTTCTTAATGGTGGGCATGTACGTGGCGTACTTTGCTTGGCATTTTCTGGGCTTGGATCCCATATTCGGTTCAGTCATTTCTTTCATCGTTGTATTTCTTTTGGGATATGGAGTTCAGCACTTGCTGATTCGAAGGGTGTTGAAAGCCCCTGAGGTCGCCCAGATTTTTCTGACCGTTGGACTTCTGATTGTTCTAGAAAACTTAGCGCTGATTTTGGTGGGTTCAGAGTTCAAGTCGGTTCAAACTTGGTCTCAAAATGAATCGCTTGAGTTTGCTGGACTGATCATTAGCATGCCTTATGCCATTGCCTTTTTGGCGTCGGGCGTGGCTGGGGTAATGGTTTGGTGGTTATTGGCAAAAACATGGTGGGGACGAACTGTTCGAGCCACTGCGCAAGATCCGATGGCCGCTAAATTAATGGGCATCGATCCTGAAAAAATTTATCGCATGTCATTTGGTTTGGGTGTTGCACTGACGGCATTTGGTGGGGCCGTGATCTTGCCATACCTCACGGTGTCACCCTCTGTAGGGGAGCAGTTTGGCGTCTTGATGTTCACGGTGGTGGTATTGGGTGGTCTAGGTAATGTGCTCGGTGCTGTAGTGGGTGGTTTGGCAGTTGGGGTGATTCAATCCCTGTCTGGTTTGTTTTTGCCTTTGCAGTTGCAAAACATGGTGCTGTTTATTGTGTTTATCTTGACGTTGGCATTTCGACCTGAAGGCTTGTTAAGGAACAAATCATGAAGCCCTCCAAACTACTGATTGCGCTTTTTTTGCTTTTGGCCCTTGGTCTGCCTTGGCTCGTCTCTGGTGAGGGCTACAGCATTCGCGTTCTCACTTTGCTGATGCTATTTGCCGCTATGGCGCAAGCCTGGAATATCGTGGGTGGTTTAGCGAATCAAATTTCACTAGGTCATGCGGCTTTCTTTGGGTTGGGTGCTTACACGTCGACTATTTTGTTGATACGTTTTGGTTTGTCGCCCTGGCTTGGCGTCTTCGCTGGTATGGCGGTGGCTGCTTGTGCAGGTGCCTTGTTGAGTTTGCCAACCATGCGTTTGAAGGGGCATTATTTTGCTTTGGCGACCTTGGCGTTTTGTGAAGTCTTACGTGCGATCGCAAATTCTTGGAGTTCTCTGACTGGTGGGCCGGTGGGTATCTCTGTCCCGTTTGTACCTAACGCAGGAATTGGGTTGATGCAGTTCAATTCCGGACGCCCCTCCTACTACATCATGTTGGCTGCGGTTGTTTTTATCACGTGGGTTTACTGGCGCATCAGCACTTCTAAGTTGGGGTATGAATTGCGTGCTGTGAAGGCCAATGTGGATTCGGCTGAGGTGATTGGTATTGATACCGCACGAACCAAAATGTTAGCAGCCACGATATCTGCTGGATTGATGGGCGCGTGTGGCGTGCTTTATGCGCAATTCAATTTCTTCTTTGATCCCGACTCAATCTTCTCTCTTGTTGGTATTTCAGTTCGCGTCGCACTCATTTGCATCATTGGGGGTATTGGTACGGTCGCTGGGCCCATCATTGGCGCGTTCTTTTTGCTGCCACTGGAAGAGATATTCAATGCCACTTTATCTAACAAAGGGGCTGGTGTATCGCAGTTGGCTTATGGTTTGATTTTGATGGGCATCATCTTGATTGAGCCTCGAGGCTTGCAGGCGCTGTTTCAAAAATTCATGAATAGAGGTCGCTCATGAAGCCGCCAAATACTCAGTCGACATCCCAAGAGATTTTGTCCGTTAAAAAGCTCACGCGTCGCTTTGGGGGGCTCACGGCGGTTGACCAATTGACATTTCAGGTTAATCGTGGGGAGTTGATCGGTTTGATTGGCCCTAATGGTGCAGGTAAAACAACTTTGTTTAATTTGCTCATGGGACTGATCAAGCCAAGTGAGGGTGATGTGTTTTTAGAAGGTCATCAAATCACTGGGTTTAAGCCGCATCAAGTCTGTCAGCGTGGCATGGTGAAGACGTTTCAAAACGTGGCACTTTTTCCTGAGATGTCAGTCTTGGAAAACGTTTTGACGGGGGCGCTTCAGCATGCGTCCTTGGACGAAGCCAAGCAGTTAGCGGCAGAGAACTTAGGCAAAGTTGGCATGTTGCACATCTCTGATAAAAAAGCAGCTGACTTAACCTTTCCAGAAAAAGCCTTGGTGGAGATGGCGCGTGCTTTGTGCACGAATCCGAAAATCGTGTTGCTTGATGAAGTCATGGCCGCCTTGAACGATGCCGAAATGGATCAGATCTTGGCATTGATACGTAAATTGAGAGACGAGGAGGGGCTGACTTTCATCGTCATTGAACATCACATGCGAGCCATCATGAATTTGTGCGAGCGCATCTTGGTGCTTAGCTTTGGGCAACAAATTGCAGAAGGTACGCCAGCACAAATTAGCCGACATCCCGATGTCATAGCTGCCTACCTGGGTCAAGAAATGAAAGCAGAAGACTTGGCATGACACTCCTTCATATTCAAATTTCCGAGGCCTCTTACGACGCTATCCCAGTCCTGCACGATATTGACCTTCAGATTGACGAGGGCGCATTCATTGCAGTGATTGGTGCCAACACCGCTGGAAAAAGCACCTTGCTCAAAGCTGTTTCAGGTTTGATGCCCAATGTCAAAGGCACTATCTCTTTGCTTGGCGAAAACTTGTTGAGCTTGCCCGCACATGAAATTCCTACAAGGGGTGTGGCGCATGTCCCTGAGGGGCGGCATGTCTTTCCATTGATGTCAGTGGAAGAGAATTTATGGTTGGGGGGATACTGTCATCGTCATGATGAAGCAGGCCTAAAAACCACACTTGAGAAGATCTATGTCATGTTTCCAAGGCTTTTAGAGCGGGCTAAGCAATTGGCGGGTACTTTGTCCGGTGGCGAGCAGCAGATGGTCGCGATAGGCCGAGCGTTGATGGGTAAACCTAAGCTTTTGTTATTGGATGAACCGAGTCACGGATTGGCCCCAAAAATTGTTAAAGAATTGCATGATGCATTTCTTGAAATTCATAAATCAGGCGTTACAACTTTGCTAGTTGAGCAAAACACCAAGCTCGCCCTGTCTGTGGCCAGTGACGCCCTTGTTTTGCAAGCCGGTCATATCGTCTTGAAGGGTAAATCGAGTGAATTACTTCATGACCCAAGGATTCGTGAAGCCTATCTGGGTATTTAATGATTTCCCGCGGCTCTGCGGTGTTTGAGCAGTTTTTGTACTCCATTCCAAGTTTTCTTGGTTAGCATGGTCTCCTCGCAGGAGGTTTCACATGTTCAAAGTCCACGCCGTTGCCCCCCATCGTTTGCCTCAGCTCTTGCGCGAGATGCCCAAGGCTGAGTTGCATATTCACATCGAAGGGTCATTAGAGCCAGAGTTGATCTTTGCATTGGCCGAGCGCAATGGCGTGAAGCTGCCCTTTGCCAGCGTCGACGCGTTGCGTGCGGCTTATGCCTTCACCAATCTGCAAAGCTTCCTCGATATTTATTACGCGGGCGCAAGCGTGCTGCTGCATGAGCAAGATTTCTATGACATGGCTTGGGCCTATTTGCAGCGCGCCAAAGCCGACCACGTGGTGCATGCCGAAATCTTCTTTGACCCCCAGACGCACACCGAGCGCGGCGTGCCGATGGCGACCGTGATTAACGGCCTGCACCGCGCGTGCGTGGATGCGCAAACGCAGCTGGGTGTGAGTGCCCAGCTGATTTTGTGCTTTCTGCGTCACCTGAGCGAAGAGGCCGCGCTGCACACCTTTAACGAGGCCTTGCCCTTTAAGTCCAAGTTCATCGGTGTGGGCTTGGATTCCAGCGAAGTGGGCCACCCGCCTGAGAAGTTTAAAAACGTGTTTGCCTTGGCCCACGCGCATGGTTTGCATTTGGTGGCCCATGCGGGCGAAGAGGGGCCGCCTGCTTATATTTGGAGCGCCTTGGATGCGTTGCACGTCGAGCGCATCGACCACGGCGTCCAAGCCGTGCATGATGCGGCTCTGATGGCGCGTTTGGTCAAAGATCGCATGCCTCTGACTGTGTGTCCGCTGTCTAACCAAAAGCTGTGTGTGTTTCCCGATTTGAAAAATCACAACATCGGCCAGCTGCTTGACGCTGGTCTGTGTGTGACCATCAACTCAGACGACCCTGCTTACTTTGGTGGCTACATCAATGACAACTTTGTGCAAACCTTCGCCGCTACTGACCTCAATGCCCAGCAAGCTTATGTGTTGGCCAGCAACAGCTTTGAGGCCAGCTTTGCGACCGAGCAGCAAAAAAACCAATGGCTGCATTTGCTCAAACAAACCTTTCAACGGTTTTCAGAGCAGGATTGATGCAGCACTTGACTTTGCATGTCACTGTTGTACTCAAGACTAATTAGCCCAAGTGCAGCCGCCAGATTTAATCCGCCGTTATTTTTTCGTCTTTCACAATTTTTGCCATCGCAGGAATTTCGCGATTCATCCATTTCGAGAAATCAAGCGGACTCATAGTTGTCGGCTCGGCCCCCAAAACTATCAAGCGTTCCTTCACATCTGGCATAGCAGTGATTCTCAAAACTTCTGCATTTACTTTGTCAATGATGGCCTTTGGTGTGCCTGCCGGTGCAAGCAACCCTTGCCAACTGCCGGTGAGGAAATCGGGCAAAGTTTCAGCCACAGTTGGCACATCTCCTAATTGCGAATTGCGTTTGCCACTTGAAACTGCAATGAGTTTGATTTTTCCTGCTTTGACATGGGGGTAGGTCGCCACCATGCCATTGAATGTCACGTCTACCTGACCACCAATTAAATCGGTCATCGCCTGAGCGCCACCCTTGTATGGCACGTAGCCCCACTCAATACCACTGCGATTGGCGAACACAACACCTGCTAGATGCGTAGCGCTTCCCATGCCAGCAGCAGCAGCGTAATTCATCTTGCCTTTTTGGGATTTGGCGTAAGCGATCAATTCAGCGGTGGTGTTCGCAGGTATCTTGCTGCTCACGACCAAAAGATGGGGTGAATAAGCCACCATTGAAACTGGCGCAAAATCATTCTGAACGCTGAAAGGCAGTTTGAATAGAGCAGGGCTGATGACAAGATTGCCAACATCCATCAGTGCAAAGGTGTAGCCATCCGGCGCTGATTTGGCGACGATATCTGCTCCTAAGTTGCCGCTTGAGCCTGGGCGATTTTCGACCACCACAGGTTGTCCCCATGACTCAGTCAGCTTGACACCAAGTATTCGCGCCAAGACATCTGACGTGCCACCCGCAGGGAAGGGCACCACAATTTTGATGGGTTTGGTGGGGTAGTCTGCCTGTGCGTTGGCATTCAATGGAACGAGACCCATCAGACCACTTAATGCGCCAAGCGCAAACTTGAAAAAAGAAAAAGCCTTCATCTGAATCACCTGAAAAAAGAAGAATGAAAAAGGAGCCAATCAATCTCCAGTTAGTATGCCTTTAAACATCGCTGCGAAATAAGCATTTGTCCGACCATGCGCCCGACATTAATTCACGACTTGCAATCGCAGTCGTGGGTATTGGCTATTGGAGAAACGGCGTCTGTGTGAACGGTGAGTGCTAGCAAGGACGACCTTGGCGGTTTTTTAACCACTCAGGCATATCTTGTAAACACACGGGTCGAAGGAATCTATCCAATGCAGCGTCTCCTACAGACGTAGTCATGGGTTCAGTCGAAGAGGGCCATGGGCCGCCATGGTGTTGGGCTGTCGTCACTGCAACACCTGTGGGTACGCCTGCAAACAGAACACGACCAGCAATCGCGGTTGCACCACGAACCAGTTTGCGAACATCTGGTGACTCTTCTTCTGCGCCCCAGAGGGTGACAGTTAATGAGCCGCCAACAGCGTTTAAAACCTCAATAGATTGAGCGACAGATTCTGTCCAAACAATTAGTGTGGCGGGGCCAAAAACTTCTTCATGTAGTTGATGCTTAGCAATGAAGGTGTTTGCATCTACCTCTGCAAGGTATGGGTTTGGGCACACATCATTCACTGGGGTGTAAAGCAGGGGAGTAGCGCCGGCTTCTATTTGTGCCGAAATACCATGATCCAATGCTTTTCGCATTGTTTTAGTCAACATAGCATGGGGTGTGATGGCTTTCAGCGCCTTAATTAATGCATCGACAAAGGTTTTGGATTCAGTTGACCTTTGGAGCACTAAAAGACCAGGACTGGTACAGAACTGACCACAGCCTAGGGTGATGGAAGCAGCCAACGTTTGAACCAATGCATCTCCACCTTTTTCCAAGGCCGCATTTGTTGCAATCACTGGGTTGATTGAACCGAGTTCACCATAGAAAGGAATAGGGCGAGGCCGATCGCGTGCTGCATCACGCAAAGCTGCACCACCACGGGTAGAGCCAGTAAACGCACCGGCAGCAATCATAGGATGCTGTATTAAAGCGACGCCAATTTGGTTGCCTTCAGCTTGGACCATTTGCAGCAGACCTTCATGCAAGCCCAATGCTTTGATGGCTTTGCTTGCAACTTCAAATACGCGAGCAGAGGTGTGTAAGTGGCCTGAGTGCGCTTTAACAACAACAGTGCAACCAGCTGCAAGTGCTGACGCAGTGTCGCCCCCAAGAACTGAGAAAGCAAAGGGAAAGTTGCTAGCAGAGAACATGGCAACTGGGCCCAACGGAACGCGAACGCGCATCATATCTGGGTGACCCGCAGGAGGTCCGCCTGCTGAGGCTGGATCGTTTGTGAGCGTAAACGCGCCACCGTTCTTTGCAATGTTTGCAAATCGACGCAGTTGAAATGCTGTCCGATCCAATTCGCCATTTAAGCGAGTTAGACCCAATCCAGTTTCTGTGTCTGCTAATTCCACTAACTTTTCACGGTCAGATTCAATTGCTTGCGCCAGTGCATTGAGTAATTTCGCGCGAGTTTCACCATCGCTGCTTTGCCAATCTAAATAAGCATGATCAGCTTTTTGAATCGCTGTTTCAAACTCTGCATTCGTCATGTCGGCCACTTCTTTGCCAAAAACTTCACCTGTGCGTGCGTTAAAAGATTGCAACATTTATTTTTACCTTAGTTAAGTTTTGGTTCTAGGCCCATTCAAAGCCAATGCAACCCAAGGCCCCAAAATCAATATGAAAGCTATCACCTAAACCAGCCGCCATAGGTCGAGTGAAGGCACCCGCCAAGATCAGTTCTCCAGCTTGCAGCTGTTCACCGCTTTCAGCCAGCTTGTTTGCCAGCCATACGACAGCATTCACTGGGTGAGTCATGACCGCTGCAGAGACGCCCGTATCTTCAACGGCGCCGTTTTTAAATACGATGGCACCCACCCGGCTGATGTCAAACGTGTCGGGACGCATGGGGCGCCCGCCGACCACAATGCCTGCACAGCCTGCAAAGTCTGCCACTTGATCAATTGCGGTGCGCATACCTTTTGTTTGTGGATCAATCAATTCCATCCTTGAGTCAATGATTTCAATGGCCGGGGTCACGTAAGCGATCGCGTCCAAGGCGTCGAACAATGTGATGTGGGGGCCCTTCAAAGGTTTGTGGAGCACAAAAGCAAGTTCGGATTCAATACGAGGAGCAATGAACCGATGTCTCGGCAATTTCCCCCCGTCTAGGAAAAACATGTCATCTAATAGCGATGCGTGAGTAGGTTCCGTCGCTTTGAAGCTTTCTTGCAGTGCCCTGGAAGTCAGTCCAATTTTTCGTCCTTTTATTGATCGACCTTGGTTCAGTTCAAGTTGGAGCCAGGCGTCCTGAATCGCATAAGACGAGGCTAAGTTCGCTTCAGGGTGGGCTTTTGATAGCTGGCGTAGTTGGGTTTGTGTGGCACGAGCTGTGTGGAGTTGTTGCGCCAGATCATGAATGAGAGATGAACTTAACATTTGAAATCAACGATTCTTTAGGTATGGATTGATTTGAGCTTTTGGAACTGAGCTGGCAGTTTTCTAAGTAGGGGATAGATGAGGACCATCAAGGCTATCGTGAGCATGGTTCCTGCAATAGGACGTGCCATGATTTCTTCTAAATTGCCTTGTGTCAGGTACAGCGATTGCAATAAGGAGCGTTCTAGGATGGGCCCCAATGCAAGTGCCATCAAAAGAATCACGGGTTCAAATTTGAGCTGACGCAATAGATAGCCGGCCACGCCACTCAACAACAAAACCCACAAGTCCAAAATACTGTTTGAAATGGCATAAGTTCCCACTACACAAAGCAAGGCGACGATGCTAGAGATCAAATACATGGGTAAGCGAAGAAGAGCAACAAACACACCAATCAAGGGTAAGTTGAGCAACAACAGCATGATGTTGCCAACATACATGCTAGAAGTGACGCCCCAGAAAATTTCAGGGCTTTCGACCATCAGCATAGGCCCTGTTTTTGCGCCATGAATCAATAACGCAGTCAGCAGCATGGCCGAGGCGGGCGCAAAGGGAATGCCTAAAGCCAATAATGGAATAAAAGCACCCTGAGCGGCACCGTTGTTGGCACTCTCTGGCCCTGCAACACCTTCAATCGCGCCGTGTCCGAACTCTTCAGGATGCTTAGACAACTTTCTTTCCAGCGCATAGGAGCTGAAGGTTGCAATGATGGCGGTGGGGCCAGGAATAAGTCCAAACAAAAATCCCAATATGGAGCCTCGAACGATGGGCCATTGAGCGCGATTCCATTCCAGCTTTGTGGGCAGCAATTCTTTCAACTTAACCTTCAGTGGCTTCTCCGAGTTCAATTTTTCGTGAACGGATGACAACAGTTCTGCGATACCAAAAAGACCAATCGCAATCGGAACTAATTCAAGCCCCTGAGCCAGTTCAAGAGAACCAAAGGTAAAGCGCGAAACGCCTGACATCGGCTCCATACCTACGGTGCTCAGACTCAGACCAAGGGCGACCATGATGGCGGCGCGAACCAATGAAGAACCAGTGATGCGCGAGAGTACTAAAAGCCCAAGGATGCAAAGCGCAAAGAACTCGGGGGGGCCAAAGCGCAGTGCCGAGGATGCCAGCACGGGGGCTAAGAATGCCAAACCCAAAATACCAATCGAGCCAGCGACAAATGAGCCTACCGCAGCGACAAATAAGGCCGCTCCAGCGCGCCCCTTTCGCGCCATTTGATATCCGTCAATGGTGGTGATAACCGAAGAAACCTCTCCAGGCACCTTGAGCAATATTGAGGTCGTAGAGCCGCCATACATAGAGCCATAGTAAATACCCGCCAGCATGATCAATGCACCTGCTGGCGTCATGCTGTATGTAACGGGCAATAACAGTGCCATGGCTCCAATAGGGCCGATTCCTGGCAGCACCCCTACGACGGTTCCAATTAAAACCCCCGCAAAACAGGCGAGTAGATTTTGACCTTGCAGCGCAATGGAAAAACCAAAGGCCAGTCCTTCAAAGGCATTCATATCAATTAAACCAAGTTGGGTTGGGCATGTTCACGCTCAACCCGAGCGTGAATACCCCATAGGAAATCACCGTAGCGAATGCCGCTGTCATCAGGCGACGCCAAATACTTGGCATATCGAAAATAGTCAAAGCACCAAACAGCAATAAAAATGCAGCGACAAAAAACCCCGCTCTTGGGAGGAGAAAGATATAGAGGGCAATGGCCGCGATCAAAAAGATAACGTCACGTGGTGAACGATATTGCGCAGCCTCTTCTGTCTGGGCTTTCGGCAGCAATTGAACTAAAAGTGCAGTTGCCGAAATGAACATCAGCGCACCGGTCATCATGGGAAATAAGCCCGGACCGGGCTCGGCCGCGCTCAACCCAAGCCCACCTGCCAGGCGCGGCGCCAAGTACATCTGGCCCCCGCCTAAAAGGACAAAGAACAAAGCGCAAAGCAAACCTGATGTGCGAGCGGTCATTTTTTCCCCATGCCCAGCTCGTTGACTAGCTGGCCGTTTTCACGGTAAGCCGTCCAAAGTTCTTTGCGCAATGTTTCTGGGTCTTTGATCTCCAAGTTGTAGCCTCGCTCTTTAGCTTGTGCGCTGAAGGAGGAGCTTTCCATTGCATCTTTTGCGGCCTTAAACAGCTTTGCTTTGACGTCTGCTGGCATGCCCTTGGGCGCCACTATTGGGTAATAGACCCCCATGGAAACGTCGTACCCCAGCTCTCGAAATGTCGGTGCATCAGGGAAATTGGGGTTTCTTTGATCTTCAAAAACAGCCAAGACAGTGACGGTTTTTGCCTTGACGTGGGGAAGCAGCTCCGATGGGTGAGCGACGACAGCCTCAATGTGTCCACCCAACATGGAAGGGATCGATTCGGCGCCACTGGCATACGGCACATGCCCCAATTTGGTTTTCGCTTTGGTGTTCACGCTGGCCACAATCAAATGGCCAACGGAGCCATTACCAGGCGTACCGACGCGGATTTTTCCTGGGCTGGTTCGAGCAAGCTCTAAGGCCTGCTTGGCGCTTTTGAGGTTGGAGTTCGATAGCACGGCCAACACCATCGGCAGATTGGAGGCTTTAATGATGGGATCGTAGTCATCCGGTGTGTTGTAGGGCAGGTCCTGGCGGTGGGGCTGTACCGTCAATGTGGCTGCTGCGCTTAAAACAATGTTGTAACCATCAGGCGGCATCCGCAGCACTTCAGCCGTGCCAATAGTGCCCTGCCCTCCAGGCCTGTTGGTGACCGTCACAGATTGGCCTAAAGTTGATTTCATCGACTCGGCCAGCATTCGCGCAATGATGTCCGCTCCACCCCCGGCAGGGTAAGGAACGACCAATGTGATTGGCTTGCTGGGGAACGACTGTGCAAGTGCTGTCGAACCCCAATGACCTGCTAACGCGATTGTGGCCAAACCTAAAAGCATGATTCTTTTGTTCATGATGTCTCCGATGGGTTATGAAATTTATAAACTTACTTACCAGAAATCAGTCCGCTTAGACGAGCGAGTTCGTGGGCGCGATCGAGCTCGCCGGCAATGAAAATGGCTGTTTGTGCAGAGCCTAGATAGGCAGGATCGATTCCCATTTTTTGATTCATGGCGGGCGTTGCATCGACCAAGGCAGACAGGCAGGCCTCACTCAAGCGTTGCAAAGTTGCAGTGGGGGTGTTTGCAGGCGCCATGAGCGCATTCCATGATTGAAAGCAGAGATTGCAGCCTTGCTCGATCAAGGTTGGAACTTCAGGTAAGTGACTCAGTCGTGTCTGTGCAAACACGCCAATGATCCGCGCACCTTCATTGGCCAACGCGATGGCAGTTGGAAGTTGTTCAGCAATCAGCTCTGCTTCACCCTCTTTGAGGGCTTTGATAGCCGCTGCAGCTCCTGCCATGGGCTTGTGCGCCATCTCTACACCCATAACTTTAGAGAATGCCGCCATTCCGATATGTGGAAGACCACCTACCCCTGGTGTTGAATAAGAAATTACGTCGGGCGCCTGACGTGCAGCGGCCACGACTTGTTCCATGTTGTTGAAACCACTTTTGCCTGATGCCATCAAGACACTTGGTGTCGAGGTGACGCGGCAGACCGGGACAAAGGAATGCAAGGCGCTGTAGCCTACCTCGTTGAGTTGTGGTTGGTAGACGAGTGGACCTTGCGAAGCAAACAATAAAGTGAGCCCATCAGGTTGGGCTTTAGCGACTTCGAGCGTGCCGTGGGCGCCAGTTCCGCCAGGGCGGTTCACCAAATGAATTACTTGTCCCAGGCGCTGACTCAGGCCCTCTATGAAAAGAGACAAGATCAGATCAATACCGCCTGGTGGAAAGGGAACAACAATCGTGATTGCAGATGCGTCCGAAGTGGCTTCGGCTGAGGATGCGGATGCGGATGCGGATGTCGATGGTGACACATCAATCTTTCTATAACGGTTTAAGGGACCAGCGCTCAACGTGCATTGGTTGTCGGTTTTGCTTTTTCACGAATAGAGGTGATGGACCCGCTGGGGCTGATCTGTTCGGGGTCAGTACGGACATGCAGCAGGGTGGGACCGTCTGCTTTGAAACCGACCAAAATAGCTGCTATTAAATCTTCAACACTGAGAACCAATTGCGCATTGGCACCATACGCGAGCCCTAGCGCCACAAAGTCAGGGTTACTCAAGGCTGTGCCGTAGACCCTTTCAGGGAACCATTTTTCTTGGTGCATGCGAATCGTGCCGTACATCTGGTTGTCAAATACGACAATGACGATGGGGAGTTTTAATTTCACCGCGGTGACCATTTCATGAGAGCTCATCATGAAACAGCCGTCTCCAGCTAGGCAAAGCACAGGACGCTGAGGGTGCGCCAGTTGGCCGCCGATGGCGGCAGGTAGGCCGTACCCCATGGCACCGCTAGTGGGCGCGAGTTGGCTACCGAAGGATTTGTAGCGATAAAAGCGATGGGCCCAAGCTGTGTAATTGCCTGCCCCATTGGTGATGATCACGTCATCAGGAAGCGCTGTGCGCAAGACTTGCCAGATCGCGCTCATGTCCACCATCCCTTGATGGGTTGATGCGGTATCGTGTGGGGCAAGCTTCGGTGTGGAGAAAGACTCGAAGCCTTGGCGCAAGATCTCGACCCATGGTTTCAAACGGGCTTTTAAATCCATTGGCAGCTGCAGGTGTGCAAGTGCATGCGCTAGTTCGGGCATCGTGGATAGCATGGCCAAGTCTGGGCGGTACACGCGTCCGAGCTCATTCGAGCAGGGCATGCAATGCACCATTAATTGTTGCGGTTGTGGTGAGTCGATCAGGGTGTAGCCACAACTGGGTACTTCACCCATGCGAGCGCCCAACAACACAAGCACGTCAGCGTTTTTAACTGCATCTTGCAAAGCGGGGTCAGCCCCTAGTCCCAATACACCGACGTATTGCGCATCGTTGTTATCGAAGAGGTCTTGCCGGCGAAACGAACAAACAACAGGCAATCCCGCTTTCCGCAAAAAACTGCCGATGTCTTCAACTGCTTTCGAGTTCCAACCGCTACCTCCCAGAATCACAAGAGGTCGTTGTGCCTGTTCTAGCAGGGCCATAAACTTTTTCAAGTCATGGGCACTGGGAACTACTTGGGGTGGATTGGCTGGTTTGGCGATTTGCACCGTTTTACGGACTTGACCGCTCAAAACATCTTCGGGAAGCGCTAGAACCACAGGTCCACGGCGCCCAGACAAAGCTTCATGAAAAGCGCGGTTGACCATCTCAGGCACGCGAGCAGGATCGGCGATTTCAGCCACCCATTTCGTCACGGGCTGAAACATCAGACGATAGTCCACCTCTTGAAAGGCCTCTCGCCCCATGAAGTCCAGTCCCACTTGACCCACAAAAAGAATCAAAGGTGTCGAGTCTTGATATGCCGTGTGCAAACCAATAGAAGCTTGCGTTGCACCCGGGGCACGGGTGACAAAGCAAATGCCTGGTCGTCCAGTTGCTTTGGCATGTGCTTCAGCCATGAAAGTCGCCGAACCTTCATGTCGGCATACGACCAACTTAATTTGATTGCGGTAGTCGTATAAAGCGTCCATCGCCGCCAGATAGCTTTCACCTGGAACGCAAAAAACCGTGTCAACGCCTTGCGCAGCCAACGAGTCAATCAATAACGTGGCACCTGTTTGTGTTTCTGGAAAGGTCATGTGTTTCTTATTCTTTGAGGAGGTGTTTAGGATGTTGGACACGTCTTCAGCAATTGCCGCACAGTTTGAAACTGATCGCGATTGTTTTTGGCCAGCGTTTCAATCGTCTCCTCAAGGGTGCGCAGTGTTTTGACGTCGGCCCCTTGAACGTCACGATCAGCTTGGGAAGCGGCCTCAAGCGAATTGACCCCATGGGTAGACAGTGCCTGTCGGTATTTTCCAAACAGTTGGATCTGCTCTTGGTCCAAGATATCTAGTCGACGAAGGCTCTCACCTAGTGCCTGCAGTTGTTTACGCAGATTTCCAAGTTGCATCACATAGCTTGCGGCTTGGTTCTCAAATCTGGCTTGCATGGTTTGCCTCATTTGAGAGTCACTGCCACGAAGCAACAGGTTTTTCCAGTCTTGCGCATTGCGACGCATGGTGACAAGGGCCTCCCGTGCGGTCATTTCGGCCTGGACCATGGCCTCCAGCCGATCAAGAGCGGGCAGCACGTTGGTGCATTCGGCGTGAGACACGAGAGGTGTCATTGCTAACAACAGCACCAGCAAAAAGTGTTTGACGCGAAGATCAAAAGGGCCTGAACGCGCTGTCATGCAATGCCTACTGGTTCGGCCAAGTCTGTTCGTATGGCGCCAGGTCGCGTTAACAGCAATGCATGCATTTGCGCGCGCACAACGCGCCATTCAGGATCTTCAAAATGATTGATCATTTGATTGGGATCTTGTTGAAGATCGTACAACTCGCCGCTGCCCGAACCAAACTCAAAGGTATAGGTGTAATTCTCAGTTCTTACGGTGCGCAATTGAAGTGCTACGCCCAATCGTGCTGGGTGTACATGCCATTCACTCCAAGCGCATTCGCGTATTTCATTGCCCGCTATGACAGGATGCAGCGAACGGCTTTGAACGCTGTGGTTTTGAAGGCCCGCACTCTCTAAAAAAGTGGCGGCCAGATCAATGGTCGATACCGGCGTGTCAATGCATTGGTTAGCGGGTATTTCTGGGCCTGCCACGATCAGGGGAACCCGGAGAACCCCTTCATAGAACATTGGACCTTTGAGATACAACCCGTGATCGCCCATCATGTCGCCATGGTCACTGGCGAAAACGATCAAAGTGTTTTCGGCTAAGCCCGCTTGCTCAAGGCCATGCAAAATCCGTCCCACATGGTGATCGACAAGCGAAATCATGCCGTAGTAGTTGGCCGTCATTTCTCTAAGTTGCTCATCCGTCTGCGGTGGAACTTTAAAACCTTCAGAGCGAAATTTGGCTAATTCAGGATCGGCGATTTTCGGGGATCCCTCTAGTGCTTCACGGTGCCACCAGGGCCTTTTTTCCAAGTCCAAGGTTCTGTGCTCGGGTAACACCATTTCATCGGGTTGGTACATGGCATTCCATGGCGCAGGACAATCAAATGGGTGATGTGGATCGGGAAAGGAGGCCCATGCGAAGAAAGGTTGAGTGGTATCTTTTTGCCTTTCCAAAATCGCCAATGTGCGATCCGCAACCCAGGTGCTGCTATGCCATTCCACAGGCAAGCAGGAGTCCCAAGTCTGTGCAGCGCCAGTGCCCTGCGTGGTGGAGTTTTGCCATAACGCTAATGCATTGGGGTGACTAAGCAACGCGTGCTCAAACCGATGGATGGTGGGCGCGTCAGAGGGCAACCGTGCACGGTGAAATTTTCCTAGTGCTGCCAATTCCACATGGTCAAAGCCCATGTAAGGACCCACCCAGTCATCGGGGTAGTTGGGGGCACTTTTTCTGCACTCAGGCGTTCCTGTTGCCTGGAAAGTGATTTTCGACGAGAAGTGAGCCTTGCCCACAAATGACGTCGCATAACCGCTATTTGCCAATTGCGCAGCCATGCCCTGCGCGCCCATGCTCGGGTTCAGGTCAACACCATTGTCCCAAACGCCGTTCGTCAAAGGGAGCATGCCCGTCAAGATGGCTGCGCGAGCAGGTTGGCAAACGATGCTCGGGGTGATGCAATTTGAAAACCGTGTGCCCGAACGCGCCAAAGCATCTAGGTGTGGTGTTCGTAGTCGCGGGTTTTCATAACCTATGCAATCAGCCCTTTGTTGATCGGTGGTGATGAACAAAATATTAGGTCTTTGTTTTTGAGACATTTGTTCCCTTGCGATTTTGATCTTTTGCGCTATTCAGAGCTTGCCGATTTGGGGGATGGCGTGTCCATCCAACGCAATGCACACATTGCGGGTTTCCATGTAAAAGTCAAAACTCCAATCACCGCCATCTCGGCCGATGCCGCTGTCTTTCATACCGCCAAACGGCGTTGATAAATTGCGTGCGATCTCGGTGTTGACCCAGACCATGCCGGACTGAAAGGAGCGTGCCAAACGATGTGCACGTCCCACACTTCCCGTCCAGAGATAGGTGGACAAGCCGTAGCGGCTGTCGTTGGCAAGCGCAAGCGCATGAGCTTCATCTTCAAAGGGTAAAACGGCGAGAACAGGTCCAAAAACCTCTTGTTGAACAATGTCCATGGACGGCGTAACGCCCGAAACAATGGCTGGCGCAAACCAGTTACCTGAAGCAGGTAGATGAGCGTTCACGGCATTCACGCCGCCGCAATGCATCGTGGCACCGGCTAGCACAGCATTGGCGCAGTGCTCCTTGACTTTGGTCAGTTGATTGCTGTGAATGAGTGGCCCCACTTCGGTAGCAGGATCGAACGGATTTCCCACTCGGATTTTTTGAGCACGCTGAATCAAACGCTCAACAAATTGGTCGTGAATCGAACGTTGAACCAACAGGCGTGAGCCTGCATTGCAGCGCTGGCCGTTCAAGCTGAAAATCATAAAGGCTACGGCATCTACAGCCCTGTCAAGATCCGCATCGTCAAACACCACCACGGGACTTTTGCCACCCAATTCAAAGTGCACGCGTTTCAGACTAGGCGCACCTTGCGCCATGATGCGCGAACCCGTTTGAGTCCCGCCGACAAAGGCAATGGCTTTAATGCGTGGATCCTGCGTCAGCGCGCTCCCGGCTTCATTTCCAAAGCCTTGAACGGTGTTGAGTACACCTGCTGGCAAGCCCGCCTCGAAAGCGATTTTGGCCAGCAGCGTGGCGGTCAGTGGGCTCCACTCGGCTGGTTTGTGTACTATGGTACAGCCAGCAGCCAACGCGGGGGCAATCTTCCATGTGGCCAACATGAACGGCATGTTCCACGGTGTGATGGCACCCACGGGACCAATGGGCTCACGCATGGTGTAGTTCAGATGGGTCGGGGTGGGGTAGCTGTTGCCATCCGCTGCACGGGTGCACAGATCTGCAAAATAGCGAAAATTTTCCGCACCACGGGTTGCAGTTTTACCTGTAAATCTCAGAGGCTGGCCAGTGTCTGCGGTTTCAATCAGTGCAATTGAATCTGCATTGGCCTCAATGCGATCTGCAATGGCATGGAGCACATCGCGCCTTTGATCGGCGGGCCAATGCCGCCAGCTCTCAAATGCTTTTTCTGAAGACAGGCTGGCCGTGGATACATCGGCTTCGTTGCCCTGAGCCGTTTGATTGAGCTCTGTGTCATCGACTGGCGATCGATTGGACATCGTTGCGCTATCTTGGCGCAAGTAATTTTTGCCATCGATAAAGTGAGGCAAAACAGGTTGACTGAGTGCGTCTATCAGGCCCTGTGCTTTCAAACGATTTTGCTGTGTGACATCTGCATTCATTGCAATTCCATCTTTCTGTTTTTAATGACTTTTTCCCAACGTCGTGAATCGGACTCGACTCGCTCTCGCAGGGCCTGTGCCGATCCCGGCATGGCTTCAATGCCAATTTTGGAAAGGCTGCGGCGTAATTCGTCTTCTTTCATCGTTTCATCAATTGCCTGAGTCAATGTGCGGAGTACATCCGGGGGTAAGCCTTTGGGCGCAAAAATTCCAATCCAACCTCCAACTTCAAAGTCCGCAAGGCCGCTTTCACTGACGGTGGGTAAATCTGGCGCTAGTGCCGTTCGTTTTCTTGTCGTCACGGCGAGCGCGCGCAAGGTGCCGGCTTGAATGTGAGGTTGCACCGCTGCCAAGGCTGGAAACATCAGCTGTAAACGCATGCCTAGCAAATCTGTGATGGCTGGGGAGGCGCCTTTGTAGGCAGCATGCATCATGGTGGTACCCGTCATACTTTGGAACAACTCTCCGGCCAGGTGAACGCTGGTCCCGTAACCGGGGGATCCGTAGTTGATTTGGCCATCATGCGCTTTGACATAGGCAACCAACTCTTGCATGTTTTGTACGGGTAATTTCGCTGGTACAACAACCACGCCCGGGACGTCTGCCACCAACATCACCGGCGTGAAGTCACGCTCAAAAACATAGGGCACTTTGTTTTGAATGGCATTGCCAATAGCGTTGCTTGCACTTCCCATGAGCAGGGTGTATCCGTCGGCGGGTTTAGTGGCCACATAAGCAGTGCCAATCGTGGCGCCAGCACCGCCCTTGTTTTCGATCAGAACTGGTTGACCTAAGCGTTTTTGCAAACTAGGGGCCATTAGGCGCACCGCACTGTCTGCTGCGCCACCCGGTACAAAGGGGACCACGATATGAATGGATTTATCTGGAAAGGCCGCATGCGAAACGCCCACAGTTAAAGCCGCGGCGAGCCCTATTGCTTTGACAAACAGCCATTGCCTAGGCAAGGGCCCCCTATGGCTACCCAGCATATTCATGCAAGCTTTCGAAAAAGTGTTGTGTTGCATAAGCTTCAAACTCTTGTGATTAATCCGTTTTGCCAAGATCAACCTGCAAATTTAAGTCGTTGACCAGTGTTTTCCAACTGGTCATTTCGCTTTTGATCGTGGTCACGAAGTCGACGCCTCGTTCTGATGTGACATTGATCGCCATGGCGCTCAAGGACTTCTGAATCAGCGGATCTGAAAGCACTGAAATAACACCGCTGGCTAATTTCTCAGCTTGCTCAGTGGGCATCCCTGCTGGTGCCATCAGGCCGTACCAAGAGACCATGTCCATCTGAACCCCGGTTTCGTTGAAAGTGGGTACTTCGGGGAGTGCCACGAGCCTTTGTTGACCAGTGACCGCCAAGGCTTTAAGTTGTCCTTGTTGGATCCGAGGTAACGCGAGAATCGCTGCAGGCAGCATGACGTGAACTTCTCCTTTTTGGAGCATGTTCAAAGCTGCAGCGCCACCTGCTGCAGGCCTGTGTTGAAGAGAAAGACCGGTTTTGCGGAAATAAAATTCTGCAACAAGGTGGTGGGGCCCCCCTGTCCCTGTGGATGAATAACGCCATCCCCCAGATGCGAGCTTGGCCTTTTCTGTTAAGTCGATGTGATTGGCGGCACGACCGGGTTGAACCACCAACAAGTAAGGCGCTGAGGCAAACCGAACAATGGGGGTGAAGCTCAGTATGGGGTCGTAAGGTAAGTTGCTTTCTAACGCAGATGCAATGCCATGACTGCTTGGTGTGGCGATTAGCAAGGTGCGACCGTTTGGGGTCGCCGCTGCTACATAGGCTGACGCCAGTGCACCACTACGTCCCGGCATATTGCGAACTTGGACTGGACCAAAACCATTGTCAGTTAGACCTTTGGCTAGCAAGCGAGCTAACAAGTCGGTAGAGCCCTGAGCTGCTGTTGGGACAACCAATTCAATGTTGGACTCAAGATTCTGAGCACTTGCAGTGAGACATCCGGCCAACACCACTAAGCGAAAGACATACTTGGGCCATTGCCAGTTCATGACTTTCAATGTTGGTGTGTTGTCTTTTTTGTGCACCTGAGGTACCCAAGAGTGTTGCAATGCGCAGATCTTAGGAATACACAACTCATTAAACAAGTTGAAATATCTTATATATAAATTTAAAATTTGAATATATTGGTGATCCAGCGTCATCCACCTTAAGACGCCCTCCTTGCTATGAAAACCTTGAACACATCACCTGACCATGATCAATCCCAACCTTAAACATCTGCGAATTTTTGTAGAAATTGCTCGACGCGGCAGCTTTCGTAATGCCGCCAACGCGCTGCATCTGAGTGAGCCTGCAACCAGTCAGGCAGTAACGCAGTTGGAATCTTTAATGGGTGTCAAGTTGTTGGATAGGACAACCCGTGCCGTCAGAATCAGTGAGGCGGGATCGGCATTTTTACCGGATGCCGAGAGGTTGTTGGAGGGCTTAGATTATTCGATCGCTGCTCTGAAAGAATTTGCTTCGTCTGGACGAGGTCGAGTTTCTATTGCATGCCTATCTTCCGCTGTATATCGACTTTTGCCACCTGTTTTGGCTGAAATGAAAATCCGATACCCGGGTATTGATGTCATTTTTCTTGACGACAATATGAAGGGGATTTTGCAAAAAATAGATAAAGCAGAGTGCGACGTCGCCATCGTCAGTGAGGACCCGACCATCAAGTTAGGTCTGTCGATCCCCCTGATGAATGATGCATTTCAAGTGGTTTGTCGAGCTGATCATCCCTTGGCAAGTCGTAAAAAAGTCATGGGTGCCGATCTCAAAAAATATGAGATGGTTTTGCTGCGACGGGGTTCTGGAATTCGCGATACGCTTGACCGTGCTTTTGAAGCCAAGTCCATTCAACTCAACGTGGTTCACGAAACTACGCAGGTCTTGACTCTTTTGGGGTTGGTCGAAGCGGGACTGGGAATCGCGGTTCTACCTTCACTACTTTGTCCAGATCCGATGCATGGCGCAGTTGCGTTGATACCCCTTCAAAACCCCCATGTGAACAGAAAACTGGGATTGATATTTGCTTCTGGAAGGGAGCCATCTCCTGCTGCTCGCTTGCTTGCGGATGTGGTCCAGCGGACCATCGCATCAACTTCATTAAGCCTTCCGAGTGGTGTGTACAAGATTGCTGGTATTTCCCCAAATTCTTAGATCAATTTCACCCAGAAACCCGCAGCGCTTCCATGTTTTGCGTTAGAAAAGAAAAAGCCCCTGCATGATTGCAGAGGCTTTTCTAGGTTGACATCGACCTAGCCCGAGCCGATGGCTTACGGCGTCAGCAAAGCCAACAAGTCTTTCAAGTTGGCAGCCTTGCTGAGGCCCCAGCAAGCTTGGATGATTTGATTGCTGCGCGCAGCGCCCAAGATTGGGTCAGCCAGGTCGTGGAACTTGCGCTCCAACATGGCGTCGGTCATGGGGCGTTGCAGTGAGCCAATGGCATGCTCCACATGCACCTCCACTGTGCGGCCGTCTTTCAAGTGCGCGGTGACGTATACGCTTTCTTCGCGTACCGATGCGTCGACCACGGCGTTGACCTTGTCACGCAAGGCCACGACGTCGTCGCGGCGCACGATGTGGTCGGAGAACTCTTCTTCGCCCGCGCGGCCAAAAATCAAGCCCACGGCACAGCCGTGGTACACGCTGAACTTGCCTTGCAGACCATCCTGGGGTGTTTTCTTTCCCGTCAACTCCAACACCAAGGGGTGTACGCGCAAGTCGATGCGGGTCACGTCTTCGGGCTTGACGCCTTGCTCACGCAACTGCGCACAAGCGTCGATGCTAGGGTGAATCACGATGCCGCAGGCAAAGGGCTTGTAAGCGTTAAAGCTAATTTCAAAACGTTGGCCCAACTCGTCTTGTGCTTCGCGCCAATCGAACTTGGTGGACACCACTTGGGCCCAGCCGCGCGGGGCTTCGAGTGAGCGCGCGCTTGAAGTGAAACCATGCTGTGCCATCAAGGCCGACATCAAGCCTGCACGCGCTGCGCCGCCAGGGTGAAAGGGCTTGGTCATGGTGCCAAACTGTTCGCGCAAGCCAATGGGTTGCGAGGCAGCAATGCCCAGGGCCATGGTGGTTTGTTGTTCGGTCAAGCCCAGCAAACGGGCGCAGGCCGCTGCCGCGCCCAGTGTACCTGTGGAGCCCGTGATGTGCCAGCCACGGTCATAGTGATCGGGGTAGACCAAGTTCCCCATGCGGCACGCCACGTCAATGCCCAACACAATGGCGTCAATCACTTGGCGGCCAGTGCTGCCTTGGTGTTCGGCCAAGGCCATGACGGCAGAGGCCACAGGGCCTGCCGGGTGAATGATGGTTTTGAGGTGGGTGTCGTCGTAATCAAAAGTGTGTGACGAAATGCCGTTGATGAGGGCGGCGTTGGCCATGTCCACACGCTCTTTGCGGCCCGCCAAGGTGGCTTGAGGGGCAGGGGCGAGCATTTGCACGGCGGCCAAAGCTGCATCGACCGCTTCGTGTTGAGCCGCGCCAATGGCGCAACCCAGCCAGTTCAAAAAGGTGCGGTGTGCTTCGTGTTCGACGGCATCACTCCAGCCTTGGGCGGGGTGTTGTGACACAAAGTGCGCAAGCTGTGCCGTGATGGCCGGGGCGTGGTGGTCTGCCGCAACGGCGATATTGACTGTCATGTGGATTCCGTTTCAGTTAAAAAAATCAGGTGTTTTCTAGGTTGATGTTGCGTTCGCGCGCGAGCTTGGTCCAGCGCGCCAAATCTTTTTTCATGTAGTCGCCGAATTGTGCAGGGGTCATGGGGGTGAGTTCCACCGCTTCGGCGCTGAGTTTGTCGCGCAAGTCGGGCATGGCCAGCACTTGGGCCATGGCGTTGTTGAGTTGCGTCACCAAGGCGGCGGGCATGCCCGCGGGGCCCACCACGCCATACCACTGCTGCGCATCAAAGCCTTTGAGGCCTGCCTCTTCCATCGTGGGCACATCTTTGAGGGCGGGGTGACGCTGCGTGCCTGTGACTGCGAGTGGGCGCAAGCGGCCATTGCGAATGTGCGGCAGTGCGGCCGCGAGGCCCGGGAACATCGCTTGGGTTTGCCCGGCGATGAGGTCAGTGGTGGCGGGTGCAATGCCACGGTAAGGAATGTGCACCATGAAAGTATTGGTTTGCGCTTTGAACAACTCGGCAGTCAAGTGGGTCAAAGAGCCCGCGCCAGCCGAACCATACGAGATTTTGGCGGGATTTTTCTTGACGTAATCAATGAACGATTTGACGTCCGTCACAGCGAGGGCCGAATTGACCACCAACACATTGGGCGTGCTGCCAATCATGCCAATGGGCGTGAAGTCTTTGATGGGGTCATAAGTCAATTTGCGTGTGGCAGGCGCGGTGCCGTGGGTGGCCACGTAGCCTTGCATCAGGGTGTAACCATCAGGTGCGGCGCGGGCCGTGGTTTGCGAGGCAATCACGCCACCGCCACCACTTTGGTTGTCCACCACCACGGTTTGGTTCAGCACTTTGCCAAGGCGCTCGCAAAAGGTGCGTCCAATCATGTCCGAGCCACCGCCTGCTGCGACGGCCACGATGTATTTGATGGGCTTGTTGGGGTAGGCTGCTTGGGCCTGAACCGACTCCGCTAAACCAAAAAGCAAAGGCGAAGCTTGTAGCAGGGTGCGGCGTTTCATGGTGTCTCCTTGATGGGGCAAGAAATGATCGTATGCGATTGTTTGTACATGGGCTGTCGCCAACAGTCCAGAGGGTGACAGCGGGTCTAAAATGCATCACTTATTCAAAGGTTAAACGATGAGCATCAAGAGCGACAAATGGATCCGCCGCATGGCCCAAGAGCACGGCATGATCGAACCCTTCGAGCCTGGCCAGATTCGCCAAAACGCTGCGGGTGAAAAAATCGTCAGTTATGGCACCAGCAGCTACGGCTATGACATCCGTTGCGCACCTGAGTTCAAGGTGTTCACCAATATTTACAGCACCGTGGTGGATCCTAAAAACTTTGATCCCAAAAGTTTTGTAGACATCGAGTCGGACGTGTGCATCATCCCGCCCAATAGTTTTGCATTGGCCCGCACGATGGAATACTTCCGCATTCCACGCAATGTGTTGACGGTGTGCTTGGGCAAGAGCACCTATGCGCGCTGCGGCATCATTGTCAACGTCACCCCGTTTGAGCCCGAGTGGGAAGGCTATGTGACGTTGGAGTTTTCTAACACCACACCCTTGCCCGCCAAGATTTACGCTGGTGAGGGCTGCGCCCAAGTCTTGTTTTTCGAGAGCGACAAAGATGACGTGTGCGAAACCAGCTACAAAGACCGTGGCGGCAAGTACCAAGGACAAGTGGGCGTTACCCTGCCCAAGACCTAATTGATCCAGTCGTCAGACCTCATCGGTTGGGGCTGCGTGACAAAACTCCCACCGCTCGCGGGGCGCACTTAAGCCCCCCGCTCAAGCGGCATCACAAACTACCGCGGCCTTCTTTGGCGTGAAAAGCTTGCGCTGTTTCCCAAGCCACTTTTTGCAAATGGGCGGCCACTTCTTGGGGCAAGCCTGCCGTGTAGGTGTTGCCTATCGGGTTTTGTTTGTAGACCGATGCCAAGACGGTGCTGGCAGCTAAGTAGGTGCCCATCAGGCTGGGGTGGCGCTTGTCAGCCACATACAAATTCAAGTCGGGGCGTTGTGCGATGGAGTTGGCAAACGCCAAGCCTGCGGGCACCACCAGTGCATTGTTTTGTTTCCCTGCTTTGATGTATTCGTTGGCTAAGGGGATGGTCATGTCTGGCTTGTCTGCATAAGCCCATGACATGAACAAAATAGGTTCTGCACCATATTTGCGCACGGTGTCGCTGTGTTTTTTGGAGAACTCGTAAAAGATAGGTTGCAGCTTGGGGTGCACAGGGCATTGGCTGCAATCCATCATCATCACGCCGTCAAAGGGTTTGTCAAAGGTGTTGAACACCACTTCGTTATCGCCCACAAATGAGTAACTGGCCACACCGCCGGGTTTAAAGTGGGCCTCCATGTCGTGCCAGTTGATGCCAGAGCCGCTGATGGTGGCCGAGGTGGCTCTGTAGCCCTTGCCACCCGCCGCACTCAACATGAGACCCACATGGCCATGCATGGAGTTGTTGTAATAAAAGAAGCTGTTGCCTACCCAGAGCAGCGTTTTCACGTCGGTTGTTTTAGCTTGTTTCGCGGGGGTAGATGTCAGGGTTCCACAGCCTGTTAAACCCAAGGCAAGGGAGAGCGTCAAGATCAAGCGGGCCAGCAGCATAGGACTTTCTTTCAAATTAAAAAATTCTCGGTTCACGCGGGTCTCTCGGCAATCGGGCAAGCCCCTAGATGAGTCAGGCGCCATGGGTATACCGATGAGAACTAACAGATTAATTCTGTGTTGTGAAAGGCCTTTCGGCTTGGCCGCCCACAATGCGACAATAAGCCCCAGACATGACGACCTCTTTTTCCAACTTGCAGCTGGCCCCCGCGCTGGCACGTGCCGTAGCCGAAATGGGCTACGAATCCATGACCCCCATCCAAGCCCAGGCCATTCCCGTGGTTCTGACGGGCCAAGACGTGATGGGTGCCGCCCAAACTGGCACGGGCAAAACAGCCGCGTTCTCGTTGCCACTGCTGCAGCGTTTGCTCAAACATGAGAACAGCTCCACCTCGCCCGCACGTCACCCTGTGCGCGCCTTGGTGTTGTTGCCTACCCGTGAGCTGGCAGACCAAGTGGCTCAGCAAATCAAACAATATGCCGTGCACACCAACCTGCGCAGCATGGTGGTGTTTGGTGGCATGGACATGAAACCCCAAACGCTTGAGCTGAAAAAAGGCGTCGAGGTCTTGGTGGCCACGCCTGGCCGTTTGCTCGATCACATTGAAGCTAAGAATGTGGTGCTCAACCAAGTGGAATACGTGGTGCTCGACGAAGCTGACCGCATGTTGGATATTGGCTTCTTGCCAGACCTGCAACGCATCTTGAGCCATTTGCCCAAGACGCGCACCACGCTGTTGTTCTCGGCCACTTTCTCGCCCGAAATCAAGCGTTTGGCAGGCAGCTATTTGCAAAACCCCGTCACCATCGAAGTGGCGCGCCCCAATGAAACCGCGGCCACCATCACGCAGCAGTTTTACAGCGTGAGTGTGGACGACAAGTACAACGCTTTGCGCCATCTCATCAAAGCCAAAGGCATGAAGCAAGCCTTTGTGTTTTGCAACAGCAAACTCGGCTGCGCGCGTTTGGCTCGTTCGCTCGAACGCGATGGTTTTCGCACCAGCGCCTTGCATGGCGACAAAAGCCAAGACGAGCGCCTGAAAGCCCTCGAAGGGTTTAAGCAGGGTGAGGTCGATTTGTTGGTGTGTACCGATGTGGCCGCGCGCGGCTTGGACATCAAAGACGTGCCCGCGGTGTTCAACTTCGACATTCCTTTCAACGCCGAAGACTACGTGCACCGCATTGGCCGCACAGGCCGCGCTGGCGCGTTAGGTCACGCCATCAGCTTTGTCTCGGGCAGCGACCAACGTTTGGTGAGTGATATTGAGAAATTGCTCAAGACCAAAATCACACTAGAAAATGTGACCGTGGCGCAAGACCGCCCTCGCGAGAGTCGCGAGCCGCGCAGTGATTCGCGTGCAGATGCGCCTCGCGGCGAGGCCCCACGCGGCGAGCGCGCCGCTTCCTCTGGGCGCTCCCGCGAGCAAGACAGCCGTCGCAGCCGCGAAGTGGGCTACGTGCCCGCGCCCCGTATCAAGAATGACCCGTTCTTCGATAAGCCCTACGAAGCCGCCACGCGCAGTACCGAAACAGCGCCTGCCACGCCCGATCCCTTGCGTAAATCCCCCAACATCAAACCAAAGCGGGTCATGGCGGCCTTGTTCAAGTCCACGACGTAAACCACGTGGCGGGATTGCGGCCTTTGGCGCCAGCTTCTCTAGAAATCATTTTTGATAATTTAACCCGTTAGACCAAATTTAATATTTTTTAATACTTTTTCTATTTTTTAAGAATTGGTTCATTTTCTTTATATAATTATTTGTAGTTACATTTGATTCTCTATTGAAACCATGGACCTTCATAAAGTTGTATTTTTAAAATTAATCTTTAGAACTTACGCGCAGTTTCTGCCAGTCAAGTTCGTACTGTTTTGTGGGCTGCTGGCCTCTGGAGCTGTCAGCGCCCAAGCGCCTCTTCAGGCTCAGCCGCTTGCATTCAAGGCGCTATTGGAGGCGGCTTCAGCCTCCTACCCCACCTTGGTGGCAGCCAGACTAGAAGCTAGGGCTGCCAGTGAAGATGTTGCTGCCGCCGAGCGCATTCGTTGGCCCACCCTCAGCACGACCGTGGAGTCTTACAGCGGCAACACACGGTCCTATCCCTCGCGCTCGGTGCAGGTGGATCAAACGGTCTGGGACTTTGGTCGCAACACCGCCAAAATTTCAGAGACGCAAGCTCTTTCAGACATCAGTGTGCTCAAGGTCTACCTGCAGCAGCAAGATGTTTTTTTACAAATGACAGGTGCGTGGCAAAACATGATCGCTGCTTTTGAGCGGCGCAATGTTGCCAAGCAGACGCTGGACCGGCTCAAGGGCTACCAAGCCCAAATGCGTCGCCGTGTCGAGGCCGAGGCTTCACCGCGCATCGACCTAGAACTGGCCGATTCACGCCTGTTGCAAACCGAGGTGGAATACAGCACGGCGCAAACCAGTTTGCAAGTGGCGTTGACCCGCTTGGAGCAATTTTCTGGCGAGTCCAACTTGGTGTCGCGTCTGCAAGACGCCCGCTATCCCTCGACTTTGACGGACACGCGTTCATTCGGCCAACAACTCAAAGATGCTGATTGGCGAGCCATTGCCAGTCAGCATCCCGTTGCAGCCAAAGCGCGCCTAGAAGTGGTTCAAGCTCAAAGGCGACTGGAGGCCAAAGAGGCTGAGGCGTTGCCGCAAGTCTTTGTGCGGGTGTTCAAACCCATTGGCGTCATCCCTACAAGCCAAGACACTTCCACCACCTCCTTCTTGGGTCTGCGTTACTCACCCGGTGCTGGGTTTGTCACTTATGCAGAAGCCAAGGCCATCGCCACACGCATCGATGGCGCGCAGCAATCGGTCGAAGCTGCCATTCGCGACATGCAACAAACTCTGCAAAACGATGCCGAAGAATTTGCCAACGCCCGCTCACGCTTGGAAGCTTTGGAAAAATCTGTGGCCAGTTCAGACTTGGTGTTGGAGTCTTACCAGCGCCAGTTTCAAGCGGGTCGCAAGCAGTGGCAGGACTTGCTCAACCAAGTGCGAGAGTTAGCGCAAAACCAATACGCCTTAGCTGATGCACAAGCCTCCATGGTCGGCTCAATGCATCGCCTTCAAATTCGCATGGGTCAAGACCCTCAGTAAGCCCGCACTTTTATGTATACCTCTGAATCCGCATCCGCAGCCTCAGCTGCCCCTTCATCCGCTCCAGCCTCTGAACCTACAGCGTTACAACAGTTTGGCTGGGCC
>Ga0114979_10000295_pt1 | contig 32879 bp, 32 predicted proteins | sample S_140625_EF_Meta_FD_87315 | JGI IMG/M metagenome (GOLD analysis project Ga0114979, IMG submission 87315) | Freshwater microbial communities from Lake Simoncouche, Canada to study carbon cycling - S_140625_EF_MetaG | ecosystem: Environmental > Aquatic > Freshwater > Lake | place: Lake...
GTGGAATACAACAACGAAGAAGCGGGCGCAGAGTGGCTGCAACGACTCACCCACACCTTCCCCAAATTTGCTTGGATCAACCCCGAGCCGCAAGGCGTTTGGCAATATCGCCAAAGCATAGCAGTCATACAGCAACTCATGAGCAACCGCATGTTTCCGCTCACCCTGAAGGGTTTGGAAGATGCCATGCGCATGATGAGCAAGTAAACAAGCATTCAAACAACTTTTAGGAGCCCCTATGACCAAGGCCTACCTCATTGGACAAGTGACCGTCAACAACCCAGAGGGTTATTCAAAATACGCCCAAAACGTGCCTTCCACCTTGGCGCTGCATGGCGGACGCTATTTGGTCCGCGGTGGCAATTGCACGCAACTTGAAGGCACCGCACAAGGCAATCGCCGCGTGGTGATTGAATTTGCAAGCCGCGAAGCCGCAGAAGCTTGGTACAACAGCCCTGAATACCAGGCCATCCTGCCCCACAGACTGGCCAATTCAGAGGGCCACATTGCGTTAGTCGATGGATTTGAAGGCTAAAATTCAGCCTCCGCCGCCGTAGTTCAATGGATAGAACGAGTGCCTCCTAAGCGCTAGATACAGGTTCGATTCCTGTCGGAGGCGCCAAGAACCAGTTTCAGACATTGTCATGAAGCATCAAAACCCGCACGTTTTCTAACGAAGCGGGTTTTTTGTTGTCTTCGTATTGAATTGAAACGAATGGTTGAGTTTTTCGGGTCACCGCCTTCTGGCATGTCAATTTATATTAACTAATTTTTGATTTACATCAAATAATCATCAAGACAAACTTAACATCTACTTAATTTGTGTCTTCAGTCAATTTTTAAGCCATGAAAACAAAAGAATTTCAACAAACCAGCACAGCAACAAGCTCCTTAGGTAGTATGAGAGGAAAAATGAATGGCGTCATCATTGCGGCCATACTGGCTTTGTGCTCAGTCATCTCACTTTTTTACGGTGCTTCTTTTTACAAATCAGAAACCGAAAAGTACATCGACTTAACCAACTCACGATCTAAGCAATTCGAAGTTGTTTTTAATGAACTCGTTAAAGCTCGGTTTCGTGCTATGGGCATTGCAGCAGACACTTTGCTGCAAAGTAAAGTCACGATAGAACCTTTTGCCAAAGGCGATCGAGTGGCCTTGGGTGCTCGCGTTGATCCGTATTTTGCGTATTTGCAAAAAAGACATAGCGTTGATCAACTCAACTTTTGGATTCCACAGGCTACGATGTTTTACAGGGCAGGTGCTGCTGACCTTGCCCAATTCGATGGTTCTAAATTCCGTCGGTCCATTGTTGCAGCCATGGATCGCAAAGACCGCATCATGACTGTAGAGACAGGGCAAGGCGGGGTGGTGGGTATTCGTGCCATTGTGCCCGTCATATGGGAGGATCAATTTAAAGGGTTGATTGAATACGTCAGTAGTTTTCGCATTCCGTTAGAGGGTGCAGCTCTCGATTCGCAATTTAAGTGGGCTGTAGGCGTCAGTCAAGAGCGCTTGACTCAAGTCGAAAGACCCAAAAATGATGCCATTGATGTGCCAATGGGCAGCGATGTTTTTTATGAATTTGCGGATAAAAGCACGCAAGAAACACTGAAGAGGTTGAATTTCGACTCTAGAGGTAAAGAATTTCAGATTCTGGAAAATGGGGACCAAGTCTTTTTCGTACGAACCATACCAGTCTATAACTTTGCCGGCGTTGCCACCATCACCATTGCAATGGTGGACGAGGTAACAAACGCCTATTCTGCTGCATTGAAAAAATCGATATTGCGCAGCATGTCTGTATTTGTAATTTTGTCGATAGCATTGTTGTTTGCATATTTCAAAATAGATCATTTCCGAGCTGGAATACTAGGGTCTGTGGGTGCAGAAAAGCGATTGCTACAAGAACGATTGATTCAAGGAGATGCTGCCATTCAAAAATTGAGTGATTTGGATTTGGTCAAACGCCAAAATCTCTACAACTTAATGGCGGCTATCAACAAGCCACTCATTGCAATCAATGGACAAATCACTGCATTCACAAAGGCAGTAATGGCCAAGCACCCAGATTTGGCCAGTGAAAGCCAACAACAAGCGATATTCATTGAGAATGAATCAAGTCGACTTCAAGCTTATGTCGCCGACTTTCTTCAGGTAGAGCAATTCCGACAAGGCATTGTCGACATGGCACGCGAGAGACTTTCGATACAAAGCTTGCTAGTGCAGGCGATTGAGAAGGAGAATTTGCAACAGCGCTATCCTCTGCTCAAAATTGACATGAACTTGCCAAACGACTTGCCACAGATTCAAGCCAACCCTGGATTGTTAGAGAAAGCTTTTGTTAATTTGTTGCGATACTCGGTATCAGCTCATGGACAAGATGCATTAATCATTTCCGGCGGCATGGACATGCAAGGTTCTATGTCAATCACTGTCACAGGAAGTTTACCCTTCGATGAAGTTGCAAATGATTTTGCTATTTTGAATGAGTCGAGGGTTTTCTTGAGAGAGCTCTCCTCAGGTGTTGGCCCTGGTCCCCTCACAGATCAGTTGATGGGCTTATTTCTTTCAAAGCTGATCATTGAGCACTACGGCGGCAAACTTGTTGCAACAACTTCAGCTGAAGCTGGTTTTATTTTGCACTTTAACGGTGTTGTTTAACAACTCAATGTGAGCGGAGTGAACACACTATGAACAAGCAATATCGCTTATTGGTCGGTTTAACATTTTTCATTGCTTTGCTCAATGCCTTGGGACAAGGATTCTCTGGGCCTCTGTCATTGGTGACTGGTTCTCCAGAATCAGACATTGAGCAACTATTGGTAGGTACTTTATGTTTTTTCATTACTTTGCTAATCGCCAAAGTTTTGAAAATTGAAATTATTCACGGCTATTTAGAACGAGTCCTTAAAGTCAATGTTCCTACTTTGATTGGAGATATATTTTCAGCCATCATCATTTTTATTGGGGCATGCTTAATTCTTTCATTTGTTTTTAAGCAAAACATTTCTGCATTGGTTGTGACAGGTGCGGGCTCCGCTGCCATTTTGGGATTTGCACTCAAAGACTTTGCTGTAGCGTTAGCTGTTGGAATTAGCCTGAACTTTGAGGACACTTACAAAGTTGGTGATCGAATCAAGATTCAAACAAAGTCAGGTATCCATGAAGGTATTGTGCAAAAAATTACCTGGCGAAACACAATTATTCTGACGGATTTGCTTGAAACTGTATTCATTCCAAATATAGAAGTCCTTGGATGTTCGGTTACCAATTACAACTTACCAGACCGGCAATTCAAACGAAATTTATTGATCGAGATTGACTACGATGTCTCAATTGATAGTGCAGAGCGCATTTTGTATGCTGGATCTCTCAATGCAGTGGGGGTTAAATTTTCTGCCCCCCCAGTTGTAAGAGCCATCGAGCTTAAAGAGTCTGGTGTTCTTTATGAAATTCGTTACACAGTTTCAGACATCGTGGATAAATCTGCATCGCATCATGCAATCATCAAAAGCGTCCTAGAAAGTTTGCGAGTTGCCAACATCATGGTTGCTAGAAGTTTGGATTTTGATCAGGATCTAAAAATCTCAAACAGAGGGCAAGATGTTTATCATTTGGTTCAGCAAATTCGTCTGTTTTCAGGATTTTCACAAGAGATTCTGGTTGATCTTGCTAACGAAATGATGTCACGACGGATTGGTGCATCAAGTCGTATAGTGCATGGAGGAGAGAATCTTGAGACTATTTTCATAGTGGCTGAAGGTATTGTTTCGCGATCTTATTTGGGTCGAGATGAACAAGTTGAGCAGCAAAGATTTATTGCTACAGAGTACTTCGGCGAAGAAGCATTAATCTCTGGATTGCCCCATCAAAGTACAGTGATGGCAAATACAAATGTTTTGATTTATGAACTTACAAAAGAAATCTTACAAAAACTTCTGATGAAGTACCCACAGCTGCATAAACAATTGGCTACCAATTTGGCCAAGGCACATTTCAACGGCAACGCTACTGTATTGGAAAAATCAAATACATTTGAATATCAAAAATCACTGTACGAGGGCATGATCAGAGCTAATTTCAGATTGGCATGAAAATGGAATGTTTACCAGCAAGTCATTGCAAGGCCTAGAGCACAACATTCAATTTTCCTAGGCGTGCGGGTCAATATCCAGAGATTACTTGCCTCGATTGCAATTGATTGACGCCTGAGTGTTGGCGTTCTTTTGCCGCGAATGACTTGAAATCACTACGACATCGGCTGCATCGTTGTTGCTGTCTTTAGCCTTGTTGGTTTTGTTGTCGTTGATACGATTGCAATCCACACTATTTCCCGCGACCGGTAAGCTAACTTGATTTGAGGAATTTGCCCAATCAGAAGTCGACGGCGCTGAATTGGACAGCGTTGGAGCGTTTGGCAGAGCACCAACCTGCAGTCGAGACAAATAGGCTTTGGCCAAAGCAGCATATCGCCCCACGGGATACTGCGTCAAATAAGCTTCCAACGCTTCTTTGTTGCCAATCAGTTTGGCGTCTTCCCAGTATTTGTCTTCTTTTTTTTCAGGCGTTAATGCGATCGAAGCAGCAGCAGCTGTGCTTGCTTGCTGATTCTGTCCAAAGTTGTAGAAGTAAAAATTACCACGTGTTTCATTGTAAACGGCCGGTCTTTGCTCGTGCTTAACAGACTTCGCCAGTTCTTCTACGGAGTTCTGAACTTCACGCATCAGATCTTCAATTTTCACACCGGGACTTTTCATTCGAGCGATCAATTCCCGTGTAAACACGCTATTTGGATTTGGATCCTTTTCAAGCAAGCGATCAAGCGCTTGTTGGCCGCGGCTTGCAGAGTAAACAATCATCTGACCCTTAGGTGCCTCAATTGCACTCAAGCCACGCGCATTGCCGATCGACCTTCCTTTTGACTTTAGAGGGTTATCTCTACAAGCATCAATGATGACCAGACTGAAAGCAGGTTTGGCATCTGCGAGCTTATCGGTCAAAGTCAACAAGTCATAGGCTGTTTTTTCAACTTCACTTTCACTGTTGACTTCAATATCTGTTGGCAGCAAATAATTACCATTCTTGATTTGCACACCATGCCCAGCATAAAAAACCACCACTTCATCGCCACCGCTAATGCCACTGACAAAGGCTTCGATGGCTCGAACGGTGCCACGGTAATTTAAATTTTGGTGCAACTGAACAGCAAAGCCAGCGCTTCTTAATTCCCGGGACATGGCTGTAGCATCGTTTCCAGCTTTTTGTAATTTGCTGACTGCTTGGTAGTTGTCGTTCCCAATGACAAGCGCAACTCTTTTTGCCTGGACTTGAAGGCAAAAAAACATTGAAAAACAAATGACCAAGGTTTTCAAAATTTGCACGTTTTAAAATTTTTAAAGATTGACAATTGAATAGTAAAGTCTATTCTTATAAGTGTGAAATTAAAATACAAACATTAATGCTTTAATAGTACTTAATTTATCCTCAAAACCTCAAATCTTAAACAAAGCAAATGAACATGTCATCAAGAATAATTGGAGTGCTTATTTCATTGGCTTTGGCAGCCTGTGCAAGCACCGTACCACTCTCCTCAGGGATTGAGGCAACATCAAATGGTGCAAAGATTAATTTTTTAGACATTTCAAAGTTTGACAGGGATTTGTCTAACTCTTTACAAGATAAAAACACATCTGTTGAAGTCGCTTTCTTCGACAAGGTAAGTCCCAATAATGTTCCAGATCGATTACAAAAATGGATTTCCGTAGTCGAAGCAGATGGCGGAAAAGTTTTGGTTGAACCACCCCCTAATGAGTTAATTGCAAGAAGCCCTTTAGCGGCACTGAGCCTTGTTGGAACTTTGATCACAAGCATTAAAGGATTTGCGAAATTCAATTCAGAAAGAATTTATGAGTCTGCCAAGGGTCGAAACGCCGTGATTACGCTTGAGAGAAACAACAAGGGCGAAGTCGTCATCAACGCCATCAAATTTGTCAAACGAGTGCCATGAAGTTAACTATCACTTGGATCGCCACCCTTTTGATATCGGCTAATTTTGCTGTAGCCCAACCTGTGGCCAATAGGTCAGCTTTAATTATTGGAGTTGGTGAATATGGATACTCAGGCGTTAATTCTCTAGATGGTGTTAAGCATGACATGGTCAGTGCAGCGAAGATTGCGTCTGCCATGGGGATACCCAATAACAATGTGAAGTACCTCAAGAATTCTGAGGCCACCAAGGGAAATATCTTAGATGCATTGAAACAGTTAGGAGAATCATCAGGCGAAGGCTCTAGAACCTTAGTGTATTTTTCGGGACACGGCACAAGACAACAAGTTGGGAACGAATGCGTTGAAGGACTTCTGACCTATGAAGGCTCAACCATTACAAATCAGGAGTTTGCTGGTGCAACCCAAAAAATATCGAAGACTTCAGACAAGTTCATCACACTGATAGATGCATGTCACTCTGAAGGCGTTGTTCCACCTAAGTCTCCAACACGGGCACTGCTTCAAAATCAGCTAACGCCCAAGTTTTACATGAAGTCAAGCACCTCCGGAGATGCTTGCAGTGTGATCTCAAACTACAAAACCCGCAGCTTGTTACCTGAAGTCACAAAGCTTGGTGCACTCAAAGAGAACTTTGTTCAGGTCTCTTCTTCTAGACCCGACGAAGTTAGTTTTGATGAGCCAGGAAAAGGTGGACTTGCAACTCAAGGTATCAGAGACTGCCTTCTGGGTCAGGCGAAAGATACCAACCTATCAGGCGCTGTTAGTTTAGAAGAAATACAGCAGTGCGCTCAGAACTTTGTTGATAGCCGCTTAAAGAACGTACAAGGTATCAAGCCACACCATATTACGGTTACAGGCAATAGGAATTTAATTCCAGTACAACGTCCTCCTGCTGTTGTTTCTTCCGCTCCTGTTGAGGCAACCAGGCCCACAGCCGTGCTGACCGTTCCCACGGTTACATCCCTACCTTCGCCAACTCCGGCGTCTCCGGCGAATACTCAAGCTTCAACTACACCTGAATCTGAGAAAATTTCAGCGACTGAGCCAGCCTTAGCATCTTTAGCAACACTCAAAGACATTGAACAACAGCGTAATCCTCGCAGAGTCGTAGATGTGAACCTGTCTAAGCAAGTCATGAAAATAGGCAAAGACAACTTAGATCTGAGTGTCAAATCAAGCCATGACGGCTACATCTACTTAATACTTCTTGGGAGTGATGCCAAAAGCTTCTATGTTTTGTACCCCAATGGTCTAGACAAAAACAACGCGATCAAAGCTGGTCAGACTGTTCGCATTCCAAAGCCTGATTGGGAAGTGAAAGCTGCAGGACCAGCAGGAACAAACAATTTATTGGTTCTGGTTTCAGACACACCCAGAAAACTAAACACATTGGTAATGGCCGAGCCAACCGCAGCAGAACCTTTCACTTACGCACTCAATGACATGGGTGGAAGATCTGCACTGATCAGTTTCCTAACGACTTCGGATGGCCGTTCTGAAAGCTTTGGTGCAAAACTCCTTACCATTAAGGAGGTCAAATGAAACTATTGTTAGCGTTATCCTTAGTCAGCCCTACTGCGTTTAGTCAAACACCACTTAAGTCAAGTACAGCTTCTGATTTGGTTGAGAGATTAGCGCCCTCTGAGGATCAACCAAAAACTCGCAGCATTGGCAAAAGAAACATCGTTGTTAGACCTAAAAGTGTCGATCTGGTCATTCAATTTGATTTGGATTCTGCTGTTCTAAAAAATGAAAGCCGTCCTCTTTTGGATGATTTAGTGTCAGCCCTCAAAAGTGAACGTCTTGCAAATTTAAAGTTCAAAGTCGAAGGACATACAGATGCTCAAGGTTCTGATCAGCACAACATGAAGTTAAGTCAAAGTCGAGCAGAATCAGTCATCGCCTATTTGACTGCCAAGGGTGTTGAAAACGATCGATTAAAAGGTGAAGGCAAAGGATTTTCAGATCTTCTCGTACCTGAAAAGCCGTATGCAGCAGAAAATCGCCGTGTCAGAATTACGACGCAGCCATGAAAAAACTGCTTGGCATACTTTTCTACTTGAGCATATCGGCTTGTTCCGCTCAACTTCTTGTATCAATAGATGAAATGAACGCATCTAACAATGCAACTCCACCTTTTAGGGCCAAATCAATTGCCCCAAAAGATGCGCCAGTCATTGAGCTTTTTGCGCCGAAGTTGTCTACCCCAGTTAACAGCCCCACACCCATAGAGTTGAAGTTTCAACCAACCCCGCCTAGTGCCGTTAAACCAGATACATTCAAAGTACTTTATGGCTCTTTGGGAATTGATATTACAAAGCGAATCCTCAATGTTGCCAAGGTCACAGAATCAGGCGTATTTGTACAAGAAGCCAATTTACCTAAGGGAAAACATAAGTTAACCTTGGTGATTGAAGATACGATTGGTAGGCAAGGTAATCGCTCAATTGATTTTGAAGTGAAATAGATCAGTATCCTTCAACAGGATTGATAGCCTGCAACTGCAGCTCAAACAAGTATCTAAGTTTGCCATTTCGCCTATGGTCTGACCGAAAAAATTTCTTGATGAACAGGGCTCATGGACATTTTAAAAAAGCTTAAATGACACTGGTCATCTGTCTTTTAAGTTTCAGCTTTCCAGCTCAATTTTTCGATCTCGCGCCAGCTTGGTCCAGCGCTCAATGTCAGCCTTCATGTAGGCAGCAAATGCGTCTGGCGACAAAGGCATCAAAGCCACGGCTTCAGAAGAAAGCTTTTCCTTGAAGTCTTGCTGTGCCAGCACTTGCGCAAGTGCTTCGCTCAGAGTTTTGACCACCGTTTGTGGCATGCCTGCAGGGCCGACGATGCCATACCATTGCTGGCCATCAAAGCCCTTGTAACCAAGCTCTTCAAAGGTTGGCACATCTTTGAGCAATTCGTGCCGCTTTGGCCCGGTCACGGCCAAGGGGCGCATTCTGCCGCTTCGAATGTGCGGCAATGCACCCGCTAGGCTGGGAAACAAGGCTTGCGTTTGGCCAGAAATTAAATCGACATTGGCAGGCGCCACGCCCCTGTAAGGAATGTGAATCATGAACAAGCCGGTTTGCTGCTTGAACAGCTCGCCCACCAAATGGGTTAGGGAGCCGGCGCCTGCTGATCCATAAGCAATTTTGCCGGGTTGCTTGCGCACGTATTCCACAAAAGATTTGACATCCGTAGCGGGTACGCCTGGATTGACACACAGCACGTTAGGCGCAGTTCCAATCATGCCCACGGGGGTGAAGTCTTTGAGCGCGTCGTAATTGAGTTTGCGCGTTGCAGGCGATGTGCCGTGTGTGGCCACATAGGCCTGCAACAAGGTGTAACCATCGGGGGTGCTCTTGGCCACGTTTTGACACGCAATGGCACCACCACCACCCGATACGTTTTCAATGATGATGCTTTGACCCAATACTTTGTTCAAACGCTCACAAGTAGCGCGGCCAATCATGTCGGCGCCGCCTCCAGCGGCTACGGGCACCACATAGCGAATGGTCTTGTTTGGGTAAATACTCTGCGCGGTGGTCCAAGGTGCTAGGGTAGAAGCTGCCGTGACCCAAAGCAATTGCCGTCTATTTTTTGAAATCATGTTGTTTATCTCCGCCAACATCTTAGACGGAACCAAAAAATCATGCCGCAATACACTTATTTTTAAGTGACAAAACCTCTTGGTGCAGCTCATGCGCCCAAGCCCTGCGGTCGCGATCTTGAGCTGTCTGCATTTGGCCAAAATTGACAACGGCCTTTAAGCCTTGCGCATTCAAGGTAGACCAAACAGATGCCAACAAGGTGTCATCGTCAATGTAGCGTGCCGCCATGCTGATCTGACCCGAGTCAGAATCCACAAACTGCAAAGCCACAGGCTGAATAGGTGAATCCGCTTCAATGGCCGACTGGATAAGGTTGGCATGAAAAGGCAACATGCCCATACCGTCGCCAGTGGTGCCTTCTGGAAATACACCCAGCACGTCGCCATTGCGCAAAGCCTGCGCCATGTCTTTGACCATTCGCAGGGCATCTTTGCGCTGCGCGCGTTGAATGTACAAAGTACCGCCGCCAGTGGCCAAGGTACCCAACACGGGCCAATCACGCAACTCCGATTTCGATACAAAACGGCAGTGCCGGGTTGCATGAATCACCAAGATGTCAAGCCAAGAGATGTGATTGCAAACCAAAAGCGCTGGACCTGCAACGACAGGCTGACCGCGCACTTCTAGGTCTATGCCCCAGATGCGCAAGAGCTGCATGGCCCAAACTTGCACGCGAGCATCACGTTGTTGTTGGCTCAGTTGTGGAAACCGAAAGTAGATGGTGACCCATCCCACCAGCACGTGCCACATGCCACGCAGCAATTTAAAGACTGCGCGCATGTTTAGGCTTGATAGGCCACTTGTCCACCCACCAAAGTGCACTGAACACGCCCAGGCAAGTCGTAGCCAAAGAAAGGCGTGAACTTGCCTTGACTTCGCAAGTTCTCAGCCGTCACTTGCCAATGCGCTTCAGGGTCCAAAATGCACACGTCGGCTTGTGCGCCCACTTTCAGCTGGCCCATGTCTTGTTTGAGCACACGTGCAGCTTCGTGGGTGATGGTGGCAATGGCGCGAGATAAAGGCACCTTGCTGTCTTGCGACCATTTCAATGCCAAGCTGAGCAACAACTCAAGGCCTGTTGCGCCGGGTTCTGCTTCTGCAAAGGGCAGTGCTTTTTCATCTTCACTGACGGGGCTATGGTCGGACACCAACGCATCGATGGTGCCGTCTGCCAAGGCCTCGCGCAGTGCATCGCGGTCGCGCTGTTGGCGCAAGGGAGGTGACACGCGTGCGCGGCTGTCGAAGTAACCGACATCGGCGTCGGTCAGGTGCAAAGAATTGATGCTGACATCGCATGTAATGGGCAGGCCTTCGGCTTTGGCCTGGCGCACCAAAGCCACACCCGCAGCACTGCTGATGCGGCACAAGTGCACATGGGCTTTGGTGCTTTTGAGCAGCTCAAAGATGGTGTGCAAGGCAATGGTTTCTGCAGCCACAGGCACGCTTGACAAACCCATGCGCGTGGCCAAGGGGCCACTGGCGGCCACGCCTTTGCCCAGATGCAATTCTTGGGGACGCAGCCACACGGTGTAGCCAAATGAGTTGGCGTACTGCAAAGCGCGCTGCAACACTTGGGTGTTTTCTAAGGCCACTTCGGCTTGACTGAAACCCACACAACCCGCTTCTGTGAGTTGAACCATTTCAGTCAGCACTTCACCTTTGAGGCCGCGCGTTAACGCGCCTAAAGGCATGACCTTGGAACGATTGAGTTTTTCTGCTTTAAAGCGCAGCATTTCTACCAAGCCAGGTTCGTCCAGCACGGGATCGGTATCGGGCGGGCAGACCAAGCTGGTCACGCCACCGGCCACAGCCGCGGCCAATTCTGAATCGAGCATGCCTTCGTGTTCATGGCCTGGCTCTTTGAGCCGCACCGACAAGTCGACCAGGCCTGGCATCACGATCAGGCCTTTGGCATCGATGGTTTTTTGCGCTTGAAAATCTGCAGGCGCTTTGCCAATGGCCACAATTTTGCCGGCCGAGATGGCCACATCGGCCATGGTGTCTGTATGGCTGGCGGGGTCGATGACGCGGCCGCCTTGAATCAAAATTTTCATGGTCTTTGTTCTTTCTTCTTCTGCTTCATCAAGCTTCATTGCCCGCCACGATGCTCATCACAGCCATGCGAACCGCAATGCCAAAGGTGACTTGAGGCAAGATGACGCTTTGGGGACCGTCCACCACGGCAGAGTCAATTTCGACGCCGCGGTTGATAGGGCCAGGGTGCATCACGATGGCGTCAGGTTTGGCCAACTGCAGCTTTTCAGTCGTCAAGCCAAAGCGTTTGAAATATTCTTGACTGGAGGGCAACAAAGCGCCGCTCATGCGTTCGTTTTGCAAGCGCAAGGTGATGACCACGTCGCAATCTTTGATGCCTTCTTCCAAGTTGTGGAACACCTTCACACCCATTTGCGACATGTCGGAGGGCACCAGGGTTTGCGGGCCCACCACACGAACCTCAGCGCATCCCAAAGTAGTGAGGGCATGAATATCAGATCGCGCTACGCGCGAATGCAACACGTCACCCACAATGGCCACCGTGAGGTTGGCAAAATCTTTTTTGTAATGGCGAATGGTGTACATGTCGAGCAAACCCTGCGTGGGGTGTGCATGCCGGCCGTCACCCGCATTCACCACGTGCACATGCGGTGCCACGTGCTGTGCAATGAGGTAAGGCGCACCCGACTCAGAGTGACGCACCACAAAAATGTCGGCCGCCATGGCCGACAAGTTGGCGATGGTATCGAGCAAGGATTCGCCCTTAGAGGCAGAGGACCGCGCAATGTCGAGATTGATCACATCCGCCGACAAACGGGTGGCGGCAATTTCAAAGGTGGTGCGGGTACGCGTGCTGTTTTCAAAGAACAAGTTGAAGACGCTTTTGCCGCGCAGCAAGGGCACCTTCTTCACTTCACGGTCGCTGACGCTCACAAAGTTGGCAGCGGTGTCTAGGATGTGCGTGAGCATGTCGCGCGACAAACCTTCGGTGGACAGCAGGTGGATGAGCTCGCCGTTCTTGTTGAGTTGGGGGTTGCGTTTGTAGAGCATTGTTATTTTTTTCCTACTGAACTTGATTCGTCTTGGGCTTGCACTTCAAAACTGAATTCACCATTGTCCAAGCGCGCCAGCGCCAAGGATTGCGTGTTGGGCAAGGCAACGCGCGCTGCAGCGAAATCGGCTTGAACAGGCAGTTGTCTGCCGCCGCGGTCTACCAACACGGCCAACCTGACGTTGGCTGGGCGGCCGTAATCAAACAACTCATTGATGACCGCACGAATGGTGCGACCGGTGTACAGCACATCGTCCAATATCAGTACGTCGGCGCCTTGAATTTCAAAGGGCAAGGTGGTTTGCCCGCCTGCCGACAAACCGCGTTGTGCAAAGTCGTCGCGGTGCATGGCTGACGAGATGCTGCCGTGTTTGCCAGTCAGCCCCAAGTCTTTTTGCAAGCGCTCGGCCAACCATGCACCCCCCGAGGTAATGCCAACCAAACGCGTTTCTGCGGTGCACATCGATTTCACACCCCGCAAGAGTTCGCCATACAGCGCCTCTGCATCCAAAGCCAATGCACTCACGGCAGACTCCTTAAAAATTGTTCCAAAATAATACAAGCAGAAGCGGCGTCAGCATCTTTGGCGCCACTGGCAATGGCCTCTGTGGTGCTGTAGCGTTCGTCGACTTCGTAAACGTTTAAACCAAAGCGGCCACGCAGTTGGCGTGCAAATTTTTGAGCACGCAACGTGTTTTCATGCGAGGCCCCATCAGGGTGAAAAGGCACGCCTACCACCAGCGCGTCGGGGGTCCATTCTTGGATGCGTTTTTCAATCAGCACAAAACGGGCGTCGCCCTCGGCCACCACCGTGGCTTGCGGCGTGGCCTGTTTCAACATTCGATTGCCCACCGCAACACCCGTGCGTTTAAGCCCAAAATCGAAAGCCAAAAAACTCTGCTGAGACGCAGGCACAGGGAGCGCCTGGTCTGGTGTCATGCGTGGCCGGCCTCTGTAGAAAGCATCCAAGGCTGCAAGCCCAACAAAGCCAATGCCTTTTCGTAGCGCTGCTCGATGGGCGTTTCAAAAATGATGTCAGGGTTGGCTTCCACGGTGAGCCAGCTGTTTTCACCAATTTCAGATTCAAGCTGTCCTTCACCCCATGAGGCATATCCCAAGGTCACCAAGACACGCTTGGGCCCAGAACCATTGGACAGCGCCTCCAACACATCCTTGGAGGTGGTCATGGCCAAGCCCCCCGGCACACTCAATGTTGAAGCATAAATGGAGGCGGCAGGTTCTACTGAATTGGCGACATCTGTCTCTACATCCGCATTGCTGACTACTGGGGACTTAGACGCTTCTGAATTTTCTGCACTTGCCAACCAGATGGGTTCGTGCAGCACAAAGCCGCGCTCTGTTTGAACAGGACCACCATGCAATACATTGGCCTTCAATAAGTCCTCTCGGTGCAAAGGGAGGTCGACTTTGTCGAACAAATGCTTCAAACTGAGGTCGCCGGGCTTGTTGATGATCAAGCCCATGGCGCCCCGCTCTGAGTGTTCACACAAATAAACCACACTCTTGGCAAAAGTAGGGTCCTCCAAACCAGGCATGGCAATCAAAAAATGATGCGAGAGCAGAGTGGAGGCAAAATCGGCAGACATGTCCCAATTTTAACGGCCTCTCACCCATGCACAAACCCTTTTCTACCGGCTTGGTCTGGTTTCGGCGAGATTTACGCGTTGCAGACAACGCCGCGCTGTTCCACGCCCTCAAAAACTGCAACAAAGTGCATTGCGTCTTTGTCTTTGACACTGAAATCCTGCAGCACCTCCCCCCCAAAGACCGCCGGGTGGCTTTCATTCGAGAATCTTTGGTGGAATTGGACGAGCTCATCAGGGGCGCAGCCCTTCAGGCGGGCGTAGAAGCTTCTGTAGCTCCTCAGCTGGGGCTCATTGTGTTGCATGGCAACACCCTCAAGGAAATCCCCCATTTGGCCAAGCAAATTGAGGCACAAGCCGTTTTTGCCAACCATGACGATGAGCCAGCCGCCCAAAGCCGTGACGCCCAAGTGCGCGGTGGCTTGGCTAACGCAGGGATTGCGTTTCATACCTACAAAGATCATGTGGTCTTTGAGCGGCAAGAGGTGCTCACCCTTGCTGGCAACCCCTACACCGTGTTCACCCCTTATAAAAACGCTTGGCTCAAGAAAATTCAGCCTGAAGATTTAGCCCCTTACGCAGTGGCCGAACACGCCAAATCCTTGGTTTCAAGGCCGGACCGCTATCGCTTACCCGTCCCCACATTGCCCGACATCGACTTTGAAAACATCGATTTAAAAGCACTTCACATCAAGCCGGGCGCCTCGGGCGCAAAGGCACTGCTTGAAGACTTTCTTCAGCGCATTGACCGGTATGAAGAAACCCGCAACTTCCCAGCCATCAAAGGCCCCAGCTATTTGAGCGTGCACTTGCGTTTTGGCACCATCTCTATTCGGCAGTTGGCCTTGGAGGCATGGCGCCGCTACAAAGCCAGCGAGGGCGCCAGTGTTTGGCTGGCAGAGCTAATTTGGCGAGATTTTTATGCCCAAATTCTGGCCAACTTTCCCCATGTTGCCGAGCGCAGTTTCAAATCCGAATATGACGCCATTCAGTGGGACCATGGCCCGCACGGCAAAGCCCTTTTTGCGGCTTGGTGCGAAGGCCGCACGGGGTATCCGCTGGTAGATGCAGCCATGGCACAAATTAACCAAACGGGTTACATGCACAACCGCCTGCGCATGGTGGTGGCCTCATTTCTAACCAAAGATTTGGGGGTCGACTGGCGCTGGGGCGAGAAATACTTTGCGCAGCACCTCATTGACTTTGACCTCTCAGCCAACAATGGCGGCTGGCAGTGGGCCAGTTCAAGCGGCTGCGACGCTCAGCCCTATTTCCGAATCTTCAACCCTGTGACGCAGAGTGAAAAGTTTGACCCTCAGGGCAAGTTCATCAAACGGTATTTGCCACAGTTGGCCGGTCTAGATGGTGCCGACATCCATGCCCCTTGGGATGCCAAGCCGTTGGCTTTACAAGCTGCAGGCATTCAACTGGGCAAAGACTATCCCCTACCGGTCGTGAACCACGCAGAGGCCAGAGAAAAAACCTTGGCGCGCTACGCAGTGGTGAAAAAAACAAGCTGAAGACGGCTCAGGATGGCCGTTTGCAAGCCGCTTAGATGGCCACCATCTCGAAGTCTTCTTTTCGGGCACCACACTCAGGGCAGGTCCAGTTCATGGGAACATCTGCCCAAGCTGTGCCAGGGGCAATGCCGTCTTCAGGGCAACCAGCAGCCTCGTCGTAAATCCAGCCGCAAATTAAGCACATCCAAGTTTTAGAATCAGTCACGTGTGTCACCAGTGTCGAATAGAATGAAACGATTGTATCGGGCTTCACTGTAACTCATGACCACGACATTACCGCCGTCAGACCCGACTGTTGACGACCTCGACAATGAGGCCGAAGCAGTCATTGCTTGCGTTTTGGTGTTCAACGCCAGCGACCCCAGCGGCGCCAGCGGCATCAGCGCCGACGTTTTGGCCATTGCCTCTGTCGGCGCCCATGCATTGCCCGTGCTCACGGGTGCCTATGCCCGAGATTCCGCCCAAATTTTTGATTTTTTCCCCCTCGATGAAGAGGCCGTGGGCGATCAAGCCAGGGCTGTTTTAGAAGACATCCCTCCTCAGGTCATTAAAGTTGGATTTGCCGGCAGCCCTGAAAACATCAGCATCATTGCAGAGCTCACGGCCGACTACGATGGCGTGCCCGTGGTCGCTTACATGCCCAACCTGTCGTGGTGGGAAGACGACAAAATTGACCAATACCTCGACGCCTTTCGCGAATTGCTGCTGCCACAAACCAGCATTCTGGTGGGCCATCACAGCACACTGCGGCGTTGGCTCTTGCCCGATTGGTCCAGCGAAAAAAATCCTGGGCCCCGTGACATTGCCAAAGCAGCTGCCGAATTGGGCGTGCCCTACACCTTGGTCACGGGTATCACAGCCAATGACCAGCACATTGACAATGTTCTGGCCACCCCCGAAACCGTGGTCGGTCATGAAAAGTTTGAACGAATTGAAGCCGTATTCAGTGGCGCTGGCGAAACACTCTCGGCAGCATTGGCGGCCTTGATTGCAACCGGGCTAGATTTGTCAGCCGCCACCAGTGAAGCGCTTCACTATTTAGACCGATGCCTAGACGAGGGCTTTCGCCCGGGCATGGGCAAGGTCATACCCGATCGATTGTTTTGGGCACTCCCTGATGAAGAGGATGACGAATCCGAAACAGAAGGCCCTAACCTCAACGCAGATTTTTTTGAAATGTCCATCAATGAAACCAAACACTGATCTCAACGACACCCTGTTCGAACGCGCACGCCAAGTTATTCCTGGTGGTGTCAATTCACCCGTGCGCGCCTTTCGCGCTGTGGGCGGCACACCGCGTTTTGTGAAGCGCGCTGAAGGTGCCTACTTTTGGGATGCCAACGGTCAAAAATACATCGACTACATCGGCTCTTGGGGGCCCATGATTTTGGGTCACGGCCATCCTGCCGTTTTGGAAGCTGTGCAAAAAGCGGCGCTTGACGGTTTCTCTTTTGGCGCCCCTACCGAGCGCGAAGTCGAATTGGTCGAAGCCCTTCTCAAGTTGGTGCCGTCCATGGACATGGTTCGTTTGGTCAGCTCGGGCACCGAAGCCGGCATGAGTGCACTGCGCTTGGCCCGCGGTGCCACCGGTCGCAGCAAGATCATCAAGTTTGAAGGTTGCTACCACGGTCATGCCGATGCTTTGTTGGTCAAAGCCGGTTCCGGCTTGGCCACCTTTGGCAACCCCACCAGCGCGGGTGTACCGCCCGAGGTGGTGCAACACACTTTGGTGCTTGAGTACAACAACATTGAGCAACTTGAAGAAGCCTTCAAAATTCATGGCAACGAGTTGGCTTGCCTCATGATTGAACCCATCGCCGGCAACATGAACTTTGTGCGCGCCAGCGTGCCCTTCATGAAACGCTGCCGCGAACTCTGCAGCCAATACGGCGCGCTCTTGGTGTTTGACGAAGTCATGACCGGTTGCCGCGTGGCTTTGGGCAGCGCGCAAAGCGTTTATGCCAAGAGCATTCCCGGCTTCGAGCCCGACATGACCGTCATGGGCAAAGTGATTGGTGGCGGTATGCCTTTGGCCGCCTTCGGTGGCAAGCGCGCCGTCATGGAACAACTGGCACCCTTGGGCCCCGTGTACCAAGCCGGCACACTCAGTGGCAACCCCGTAGCCACAGCTTGCGGCTTGGCCACCTTGGCCGAAATTAGCAAGCCCGGTTTCTTTGATGCGTTAAGCGCCACCACACGCTCATTGGTGGATGGGCTCACGGCGGCCGCTGCGGCAGAAGGCGTGCCGTTTGCAGGCGACTGCGAAGGCGGCATGTTTGGCTTCTTCTTGTTGCCCAGCCTGCCCAGTAACTACCCTCAAGTGATGAAGACCGATAGCCCCAAGTTCAACACGCTGTTCCATGGCTTGCTAGACCGGGGGGTTTACATTGCACCCGCGCTTTACGAAGCGGGCTTTGTCAGCGGAGCTCATTCGGCCCAAGACATTGCCGATACGGTGAGCGCAGCGCGCGAGATTTTCAAGACGCTGCGTTAAGTCGAGCCCTGAGCCTTCGGCTTAAGACTCTCGGGTAATGCCAGTTTCCTTGACGATCTTGGTCATCAGATCACGGTCGGCAAGGAACACTTTGTTGAAGGCCTCCAAGCTCAACTGCGGCGAATCCATGCCCAAAGCCAACAAGCGTTCTTTGACGTCTTTGTTCACGATGATTTTGTTGACGGCCGCGTTGAGCTTTTCTTGAATAGGCATGGGTGTGGCAGCAGGGGCCAACAAACCAAACCAAGACTCAAATTGAAAACCTGACAAGCCTGATTCAGCCAAGGTCGGAACGTTAGGCAACAAAGGCGAACGTTTTTTAGACGTGATGCCAATCACCCGCAATCGGGTGTCCTGCAAATAAACACCAACGCCCGCGGTGGGCACAACGACTGCATTGCCACGACCACCCGACACATCGGTCACGGCTTCGGCCGTGCCTTTGTAGGGCACATGCACCATGTCGATATCGGCTGTTTTTGCAAAATACGCCATGGCCAAATGCGTAGAGCTGCCAACACCAGCAGAGTTGTAATTCAAGACGCCCGGCTTGCTTTTGGCGTATTGAATAAATTCAGCAGCAGTCTTCACAGGCACGCTTGAGTTGACCATGAGAATATAACTTTGGTTGCCAATGTTGGCCACTGGCGCGAACTCTTTCACCGGATCATAAAAAGGACGCGCACCCATGGCAGAGGTGACAAAGTGGCTGGAAGCAGCCATCAACAAAGTTTTGCCATCAGGCGCCGCTTTAGAAACAAAGGCTGTGCCAATGGCGCCACCCGCACCGGGTTTGCTTTCAATGATCCAATTCTGACCCGTCTCCTGTGACAGCTCTTGCTGAATGGCACGGGCTGGCATTTCACGTGCACCGCCTGCACCAAATGGCACGATGATGCGAGACACTCCGCCACTTGACTGAGCAAAAGCTTTGCCCCATCCTGCAGACAACAAAGTGGCCAAGACCAATTGGCGACGTTTGAGAAAGGTATTTTCTGCGCTCATCATGTTCCTAATAAATCACGGGTTTCATCAAACAACTCGTCCACCGAATAAGGTCTGGGAATTAAGCCTTGTTGGTAGGTGTAAAGAATGAGCACTTCAAGTGCTTTGCGATTGGGTTCAATGCCAAAGGGCGTGAGGTCCATCGCCCCTTTGACAGCATGCACACTGCGGCGCGGGTTGTCATGCTTGGCCATGGTTTTGCTTTTGCCCAGCAATTGGTAAAGCTCTTTGATGACATCGGGCCGATCTTTGCACAGGTCCATGTCAATGGCCATCATGTGGTTGATGGGCAGCATTTGCAAACGCTGGCTCCATGCTTGAGCGGCTGAATGCGGATCGGGTAAAACAGGTTGCAAGCGGGGGTCATCGGGCAAATCGCTGCCAATGATGGCGGCGTCCAAATCGCCCGACAACAGCATGTCAACCATCTTGCTTCCTTCTGGTGCACGGTCAAATCCTGGCGGATCGGGAAACTCAGCCAAGTGACCATGCTCAAACGTGACCCACTGCACCTTGGGCAGTTCAACACCGTAGTCATTGGCCAACACACCGCGCACCCATGTGACGGTGGTTTGCGCATGGGCACGAATGCCTACGCGTTTGCCATTGAGTTGCGCCACTGTGACCTTGCCGCGCTCAGCGTTGTAAACCAAGCAATGGTGTTGGAATCTGCCCTCACCCACCACAGCGGGCAGCAGCGCCAAGGGCTTGCCATAGGCTTTGGCTTGCAAGTATGTGACCAAGGCCAATTCGGCCACGTCAAATTCCAATTCACGCACAACGCGCTTGAACGCGCGATTGGGCGTTTTAACCGGATCAAATTCGAAGTCAAAGAGTTGGGGGCGCAGCACGCCATTCTTCAAGGCCATGGTGTTGGGGTAATCGCCCAACAAAGTTTTCAGTTTGAGTTTCTCTGTTGTCATGGTGGCCGGCATGCTACTTAAGACTTGTTCAAATCGGGGTACAAAGCATGAGCGGTGCCAGAGTAAATCCAACGCTGTTCTTCCAAGGTCAACGATGCAGTGGCTTCGAGCGCTTCTTGCAGATGCTTTGTGAGACCGCCTGCCGAGGCTGGGAAATTGGAGCCCCACGCAATCCGATTGGCACCGAAGGCACTGACCACCGCCTTGCTAAAGGCCTCTTGGGTAGACTTGCCTTCTTTGGACTCACGAACATTGTGAGTAGTGAACTTGAAATTCAAATTGGGGTATTTGGCCAAGGCAAACAGACTGGCCGCTTGCGCATAAGGCGCGCCTTCTTCCAAAACGGGACGCGCAAAGTGGTCCAACAATACTTTGGCTTTTGGAAATTGCTTCAACAAGGTCTCAAGTTGGGGCAAACCGTCGGCACGCAATTGCACGCACATGGCAATCTGGTTTTCTGAGATGTACTCCCAAACTGGAAAACCTCTTGGATCGTCCAAACGCACACTGTGGTCTGCCGCCGCCGTATGACCCGCAATGAACACCCGCATGCCGCTGAGGCCTGCGTCTTTCCAACGCTTCACTTGAGCCACTGCATCGGCTTGCAGGGTGTCGACGGAATAGACGCCTACAAATTGTGAGGTGTTGGCTTTGACGCAATCGAGTGTGTAACTGTTGTCATGGCCGTAACACGTGGAAGCTTGAACCAAAATGGACTTGGACACGCCTGCATCCTTCATGGCTTGCACCATGCCAATACCGTTCACTGGGCGCTCTTTGGACCAATCAGATTGTTTGCCGCCCATGGGCGCTAGAGGATAGCGAACTGGATCGTCGGCAATGACGTGGCTATGTGAATCGACCACTGGGACGCCCAAAGAAATGGCCGACAAAGGGGCAGTGTTTGATGCAGTCATCATGTCTAAGTTGCGAGATTTCGCAAAGAGTCTTTACAGGCTCACATCATGCCTTCAATTGGTGGTTCACACTTCTACAAAACTTCACAGCTTAGTGGCGGAAGTGGCGCACTCCCGAAAACACCATGGCCACGCCGCGTTCATCTGCTGCTGCAATCACTTCGCCATCTCGCACAGAGCCGCCCGGCTGAATGACGCAATTGGCGCCGGCATCCACCACCACATCCAGGCCATCGCGGAATGGAAAGAAGGCATCGCTGGCGACCACTGTGTTTTGCAAACTCAGCCCCGCATGACCGGCCTTGATGCTGGCAATGCGGGCAGAGTCTAAGCGGCTCATTTGGCCAGCGCCTACACCCATGGTCATGCCGTTGGCACAGAAAACAATGGCATTGCTTTTCACGTACTTGGCCACTTTCCAAGCGAACAACACATCTTGCAATTGCGCGGGCGTGGGTTGCACTTTGGTCACCACCTTCAGGTCGGCCAATTGAAGTTCATGGTTGTCGGCGGTTTGAATAAGCAAGCCAGAGCCCACACGCTTGATGTCTTGTGCGTTGCGCCCTTGTTCAAAAGCGGTGCCACCCGATTTGAATTCAGGCAATGCGATTTGAAGCACACGCACGTTGGCCTTGGCTTTGAAAATTTCGAGCGCCTCGGCTGAATAAGAAGGTGCCATCAAAACTTCAACAAATTGTTTGCTGATTTGCAGCGCTGCCGCTGCGTCAACTTGGGTGTTCAGGGCAATGATGCCGCCAAAAGCAGAGGTGGGATCGGTTTGAAATGCCTTGCTGTATGACTCAAGTGCATTGGCCCCCAAGGCCACGCCGCAAGGGTTGGCGTGCTTCACGATGACGCAAGCAGACTCGGAGAAGCTCTTCACGCATTCCCAAGCGGCATCGGCATCGGCAATGTTGTTGTATGAAAGTTCTTTGCCCTGCAATTGAACAGCCGTGACCAATGAGCCAGGTGCCGGATACAGATCGCGATAAAACGCTGCAGTTTGGTGGGGGTTCTCACCATAGCGAAGGTCTTGCAGCTTCACAAAGCGGCCATTGGACTGCGCAGGGAATTCTTGGCGGGTGCCTTCTTCTAGGTTGTAAGAAGACAAGTAGTCGCTGATGGCTGCGTCGTAATTGCTGATGCGGTTGAAAGCAGCCACAGACAATGCAAAGCGAGTCTTTTCAGAAACTTGGCCATTGTTCTTGAGCTCTTCAATGACGCCAGCATACTGAGAAGCGTCTGTCATCACAGCCACATCTTTCCAATTTTTGGCGGCACTGCGCACCATGGCGGGACCGCCTATGTCAATGTTCTCAATGGCATCTTCCAAAGTGCAACCGGGCTTGGCCACTGTGGCTTCGAAGGGGTACAAATTGACGATGAGCAAATCGATGGTTTGAATGCCATGTTCTTTCAAGGCAGCCATGTGCTCGGGCATGTCACGGCGGGCTAACAAACCGCCGTGCACTTTGGGGTGCAGGGTCTTCACCCGACCATCCAGCATTTCAGGGAAGTCTGTGAGTTGCGCCACCTCTGTCACTGGCAAGCCTTGCTCGGCCAGCAGCTTGGCAGTGCCACCCGTTGAAATAAGTTCCACCTTCAGGTTGTGAAGGGCTTTGGCAAGGGCAACGATGCCAGTTTTGTCTGAAACAGAAATGAGAGCTTTCATTGTTTTTATTTCAAAAGTTTGTGTTCAAGGAGTTTCTTGCGCAGGGTGTTGCGGTTCAGACCCAACCATTCTGCGGCGCGTGATTGATTTTGCTCAGCACGGTTCATGACCACTTCAAGCAAAGGTTTTTCAACCGCATTCAACAGCATGTCGTACATGCCGGTGGGTTCTTCTCCATTCATGTCGTGAAAATAAGCGTTCAAGCTATCGCGGATGCATTCGTCAATTTTCTTCTTGGTCATTCCATGGTCTCCAAAGCCATTTCGGGGCAACTGCCTGAAAAAGCCTGCGGCATGCGCTCCATGCGCGATGCCATTTCTTCAAAAAAATCTGCGACAGCACGAGATTGCAATTCTGCTGTTTCCAAGGTGTTCATGTCGTCTCTGAACGCATCACCGCCAGGCAAATCACGCACATACCAACCAATGTGTTTGCGTGCTGAACGAACACCTGTTAATTCACCATACAGGCTGTAGTGATCTTGCAAATGCGCAAGCAAGGCGCGCTTGACTTCAACCACCAGGGGCGGCGCCAAGTGTTCGCCAGTGGCCAAGAAATGCACAATCTCTCGAAAGATCCAAGGACGCCCTTGGGCGGCACGGCCCACCATCAGAGCATCTGCGCCTGTCAGCTTTAAAACTTCCAAAGCCTTTTGAGGTGAGTCAATGTCGCCATTGGCCACCACGGGAATGTTGACAGCAGCTTTCACAGCAGCCACCGTGTGGTACTCGGCAAAACCTTTGTAACCTTGTTCACGCGTGCGACCATGCACCGTGACCATTTGAATGCCCACACTTTCAAATGCTTTGGCCAACACCAAGGCATTTTTTTCTGAGTCGCACCAACCCGTGCGCATTTTCAGAGTCACAGGCACGCCGCGGGGTGCGCAGGCAGCCACCACGGCTTCTGCAATTTGAATGGCCAAGGACTCGTTTTGCATGAGCGCAGAGCCCGCCCATTTGTTGCACACTTTTTTGGCAGGACAGCCCATGTTGATGTCAATGATCTGGGCACCCTGATCAATGTTGTAGGCCGCGGCCTCAGCCATCATGGGGGCATCGGTGCCCGCAATTTGCACAGCAATGGGGCCAGGCTCACCGTCGTGGTTGGCGCGCCGAGAAGTTTTCAAGCTCTTCCACAAATCTTTGCGCGAGGTCACCATCTCACTCACAGCATAGCCCGCACCAAACTGTCTGCACAGTTGGCGAAAGGGCCGATCTGTAACACCGGCCATGGGCGCCACAAAAACAGAGTTGGGTAGGACGTAGGGTCCGATTTGCATGGGAGAAAACAGAAAAAACGGACGAGTGGACAGAAAGGAAAAGAAAGGTCAGCTGCTTAAAAAGGAGGCACGATTGTATTGCTTATTATTTGAGCAAGGGAATTATTTTGAAAGAAAAATCAAAATGGAAACCTTTGGCTACACTGTGAGTCCAATGGAAGCATGGTTAGCACCCCACATCACTCAACTCCTGGCTTGGCTGGCATTGCCCCAGTTCGGTTTGTCGACCGTATTTTTCATCGCTTTCATCTCCGCCACCCTTCTACCACTCGGCTCTGAGCCTGCTGTCTTTGGCTTGGTCAAGCTCAATCCCCACTTGTTTTGGCAAGCCATTTTGGTTGCAACAGCCGGTAACACTTTGGGCGGCATGTTGAGTTGGTGGATGGGTTATGGCACGCACCACGCTTTGAATGTGGCCCGCAAACGCAAAGGACCGGATGATGTGCCCAGGTCCCAGATGAACGAGAAAATGCACCAGCGTGCGCTTGAATGGTTGCAAAAACTCGGGCCCAAAGCCTGCCTGCTATCCTGGCTTCCAGGCGTAGGCGACCCCCTTTGCGCCGTAGCCGGTTGGCTCAAGATGCCATTTTTACCTTGTGCCATGTACATGGCCATAGGCAAATTGGTACGTTATGTCGTCATGACTTCCTTGCTGATGTGGGTTTTTTAAACCCAGTCGCAAGACAGCTTCTTAGTGGCGACGGTATCTTTTTAACGGACAACCAACAAAATGGCAATGAAGGTTAAGAATCCGAGAAGGACTTTTCTAAACGCGTCTTCACTCAGGCGATGCCGCAGTTTTTGACCTGTCCTTAAGCCGATGGCCATTGGCAGCAATGCCAATACGGAATAGCCAAGGTCCACAACTTCCATTCGACCAAAGCTGTACATGGCCAAGTACAAAGGCCAAGCTGCATTTAAATAAATGACACTGACAGCGCCCACAAACTCGTCTCGTTGGAGTTTCAAAGACAGCATGTAGCTGATCAAGATCGGGCCCATCAGTGAGGACACGCCCCCCAACATGCCCGACAAGGTACCGACCAAGGCACCCGTCCATCTTTCCTTGTCAGCCGGAATGGTGAAGCTCGGCTTGAACAGCATGGACACCACGGCCAAAATAACGGCAAATGCCACCAACCTATTGAGTTCTTTGACGCTGAAAGACAGCGTCCAGTGCACAGCAAAAACCGTCATGATGGCCTGCGTGAGCATAAGGGGCCAGAATCTTTTCAAGCTGGCCTTCCAACTGGCTTCCTGCCAAGCTTGCCAAATGTTGGAGACCAAGACAGGCACCGCCACCAAGGCGATGGCTTGCGTGCTGCCAATCATGAGCGACATGATGGGCACAGCAAACAAAGGCAGTCCGACACCCAATGTGCCCTTCACAATACCGCCAAAAAGAATCGCTGCTGCGCAAGCAGCAATGATCAGCACCATGTCGGTGCTGAGTGAGAGTTCCATGCAGGGCTCGTTTCGTGAATGCTGTGAATGCTTGCTTTGAATGCTTGATTTAAATGCGAGCTTTAAATTTTGAAAGCTTCAAGCGACTCAGGGGCAAACAGCTCTTGGGGGCTGAGCTTGCGCGGTGACAAGCCCTGCTCTTGGTGATAGCGCGTGAAGGTCTCAAGCACGTCTGCGTTTTTCTCAAGACCATAAGACCACCAGTCATTGCCAAACTCTTTGCGGGCATCTTCTACGTGAGCCGTGAGCCAAGGCAGCATGGCTTTCAATGCGGCCGTTTCGTAGAGGTCTTCGTAGGTTTTGCGTTGCGCTTCAATGAAGGCCTTGGTGAGCGACTGTGCAATCCAACGGTTGGCCTCATACACCTCACGCCGAATCACAACGGTGTGCATGATGGGGAAAATTTTGGTTTGGCGATAGTAAGCACGCTCAATATCGACATAGTTTTCAAACAAGCGTTTCACTTTGCCGTCACCTTTTAAGAATGAAGATGGCATACGGGCTGTGTAGAGGGCATCGAGCTCGCCATCGTGCAACATTTGCGACAAGGTTTGATGGGGCTCAATGGGGTGCACTTGAATGTTAGGCGGCAGATTGAGTTTTTGCTTTTCAATGCGCCCCGTCTCCTCTTCGCCGCCAAACAAATAGGGCTGCGCATCAACAGGTACACCATAGTGGTCTTGCAAAATACCGCGAATCCAAACCGGGGCGGTCATTTGGTATTCAGGGCTGGCAATGCGCTTGCCAATCAAATCTTTGGGCTCGTTGATGCCTGAGTTGGCATTCACATAAATGCAGGAGTGTCGAAAGAAGCGAGAAGGAAATACAGGAATGGCAATGAAGGGCCGATCGGGTTTGTGCAAAGACACACAATAAGACGACAGCGACATTTCGCACACATCAAATTCACGAAACCGCGCCATGCGAAAGAAGGTTTCTTCAACCGGCAAATTCAAGTAATTCAGATCGATGCCATCCACTTGAACACTGCCGTCCATCAGGGCGCGTGTGCGATCGTAGTTCCAGCAAGCGAAGCTCAGGGGCAATTTGGCCATGGTGTTTTTTCTTTAAGTTTGATTGAATCTATTTATTCTGGTTTCAAGCCCGCCAAAGCCACAGCCTTGGCCAATCGCTCGTTTTCAGACTGAATGGCTTTGGCATAGTCGGCGGGAGAACTTCCCACAGCATCAATGCCCGCCGTGCCCAAGGTGGCCAACAATTCTGGATGTTTGTTCACAGCCGCCGCCTCGGCGCTTAAACGCGCTATAGCGCCAGCAGGTGCATTGGCAGGTGCCAAAGCGCCAATGACCACCGCAAAGTCAAAGCCAGGAATGATTTCTGAAATGCTAGGCACTTGCGGCATCAAGCTAGAGCGCTGCCCTGCATTGCTGCCCAATATTTTGACTTGGTTATTTTTAGCAAAGCCCGCCAAAGACGGCAAGGCAGAGAACAAACACTCCACTTGGCCCCCAATGAGTGCGGGCACAGACTGTCCAGAACCCCGAAATGGCACATGGCGAATGTCCAAATTCAAGGCCGCCTTGATGGCTTCCATGGTGAGGTGGTGGCTGCTGCCAATACCCGAAGAGCCGTAATTCAATTGGTCTGGCCGTGCTTTGACATACTGTACAAACTCTTGCAACGTGTTCACCGGTACTTTGGGATGCACCGCCAAATACAAAGGTGATCTGGCCAACAATGAAACAGGCGCAAAATCGCGCTTCAAGTCATACGCCAAACTTTTATAGATCAGGGGGTTGATGGAGAACATGGAGCCGTCTGTGACCAAAAAAGTATGGCCATCGTTGGGACTGCTGGCCAAGGCTTGCGCCGACACCACGCCATTGCCACCGGGTTTGTTCTCAATGACAACGCCTTGACCAATGCGCTCACCAATGCGCAGGGCGAACACGCGCGCAACGGTGTCGGGTAAACCGCCGGGCGCGTAGGGCACGATGAATTTGACTGGCTTGGTGAAATTGAATGCGGGCTGCGCAGAGGCTGAACCCAGCCAACTTCCCAGCACTGGGGCCGCGGAGGCAAGCAACAGATCACGACGTTTCATGGCATGGATTCCTTTTCTGAAGTTGTGTTTATACCGGTTGTGCGTCGAAGCTGCGCCAGTCAGTGGTCTTGGGAACGATCGCTTGGTATGAGCAAACTTCACGAGGCACTGCGTTTGCACCTGTACCGATGGGCAACTCTCCGGCCATGAAGTCGCGCACGGCCTTGAGCATGCGTTGTCTGAATTCCACAATGGCCATGTCGCTGGCGCCCAAACGGTCGTGGGTGCGGTCAACGATGGGGCCCATGGAAACCCACATGGCCATGTCTTGGTTGGGAATGCCTTGGATACCCGTGAAGTTGCCGGCCTTCATGGCAACACGGTCTTGTCCAAAAAAGTTGGCATGGTTGCGCTTGGGATGAAACTGAGCATCGAGGTCGGGGCCCACTTCTGCATGCAAAAACGCACGCCAAGCGGCGCTGTCGGGCATGGTCTCAGGCGAGCCCCAAGCCATGAAATGAAAGGCCGTGTGGTGGTCATCAATGGGCACATTCATGTTGGCCACGTTGTACTGATCGTTGGGCGGAATGAGGGCAGAAGCGGGCGCCACAAACACGGTGCTGCGAATGTAGTCATGGGTTTGAGCATCCTTGATAGGACGGCGAATAGCCGCATAGCGAAAACCATAGGGGGTGCGCTCTACTTGCATGCGAGGCGACTTGTCGGTGGAGGGTCGAAGCCACTGCGTGTCAGTGGCTTTGGCGCCATCGACCCGTGCAGGCACCATGTCGGAGGAATGCAAACTCGAGCTGTGCGCAGAGTCAATCTGACCTTCCAAAATTTGCGCCCAATTGCAGGGAATGATGATCTTGGCAACAGCCAAGCGCGTGTTTTCCTGGGGCGCCCAGGGTGGCGGCACAAATTCTGGCTGATGCTCAGGCGGCCCCATGTAGGCCCACACAAAACCGCCCCACTCTTTGACTGGGTAGGCTTTGTGTTTGACCTTTTGAGCCAGTCCACTGCCTTGAGGTTCGGAGGCCATGTCGACCACATTGCCCACCACGTCCATTTTCCATCCGTGATAAAGGCAACGCAAACCGCAATCTTCATTGCGGCCGTAAACCAAAGAAACCTTGCGATGCGGGCAATACTCGTCCATCACGCCCACACGGCCCAAGGTGTCTCTGAACACCACCAAATCTTCTCCCAAAATTCTGGCCTTGATGGGCGTGCCATCCGGCTCCGAGACCTCTTCGACCAAGCAAATGGCCAGCCACTGGCGGCGCATGAGTTGCCCCATGGGCGCATTGCCATTCACTTGGCACAGCAGTTCATTTTCTTCGGGTGTGATCATGGTAAAACACTTGCGCAATTATTCTTAGGGCTCTAAGATAATGGATAAATAGGATGTTTGTCAAGTTTGAAGAAAATTCCAACAGAATTTTCATTGACACATTTCACGCCATCGTTCAAAGCCTTTTCATGACCCACGAGCCCGATCTTTTTCCTTTGCTGGTGCAACAAAAACGACCAATAGCCAAAGACATTTGGCTTTTCAGGTTAGCGCACCCCAAAGGCCATGCTTTGCCCACCTTCACGGCTGGGGCCCACGTGACCGTTCAAACCCCCAGTGGCCAAAAGCGCAATTACTCTCTTTGCAACAACCCTTTCGAAACGGCCTATTGCGAACTGGCCATCAAGCACGAACGCCAAGGGCGTGGTGGCTCTCAAAGCATGGTTGAACAAGTCCAAGAAGGCGACCTGCTCCAAGTGAGCATGCCGAAAAACGACTTCGGCTTGGTCGACCATCTGAATGAAGTCATCTTCATTGCAGGCGGCATTGGCGTCACACCTTTGCTGTCCATGCTAAGGCAAATGCACGACGCTCGATCCATGCATGCCCATGCGCGCTTTCACTTTTACTACTGTGCCCGAAACAAAGAAGGCGCCGCGTTTGTAGACACACTTGAAGAGCTGAGCCAAGCAAGCCCATTGGGCCAAGTCAGTTTTCATTTTGATGGTGGCCATCCAGACCAAGGACTCGACCTGTGGCCTGTTTTAGAAAAACCCACAGCCGCTCACATTTACTGCTGCGGCCCAGAAGGGCTGATGGACGCTGTGCGCGACATGTCCGGTCATTGGCCTCAAGGCCGAGTGCACTTTGAAAGTTTTGGCGCCTCTGGCAGCCAGCAATTTGAGCCGGCTGAGGCCTTTGAAGTGAAGCTCCATGGCAAGCAACAAACCATTGCAGTTGCAGCCAACGAGAGCATCTTGGAGGCGCTCAGAAAAAATGGACATTACGTGCCCAGTTCTTGCGAGAGCGGCACCTGTGGCAGTTGCAAAGTCGATTTAATTTCAGGCCATGTCGAACACCGCGATTTTGTCTTGAACGACGAAGAAAAACACCATCACATCATGGTCTGTGTCTCGCGTGCGCCATCTGGTGTGATCGAAATTAGTCTTTAACGCCATGATCAAACCCCTTCGCATTGGCGTCATTGGCTTAGGCAGAGCCTTCACCCTCATGTTGCCCACTTTTCTGCAAGACCCTCGTGTGCAATTGATTGCGGCAACCGATCCTTTGAATGAGGCTTGCGCTCAATTTGAAAAAGACTTCCAGGGTCAAGTTGCAGCCAACGCAGAAGCTCTGTGTGCTTTGCCTGACGTTGAAGTGGTGTACATCGCATCACCCCATGGCTTGCATGCCGAGCACACCGCCATGGCAGCCAAGCATGGCAAGCATGTCTGGGTTGAAAAGCCCATGGCCATTCAAATGAGCGAATGTAACGACATGATTCAGACCTGCCACAGTGCTGGCGTGCAACTCATGGTGGGTCACAGCCACAGTTTCAATGCGCCTGTTTTGCGCGCCTTTGAACTCATTCAATCGGGCAGCTTGGGTCGAGTCAAAATGATCACCGCACTGAACTACACCGATTTTTTGTACCGCCCGCGCAGACCAGAAGAGCTGAACACGGCCCTTGGCGGTGGCGTGATTCACAGCCAAGCTTCTCACCAAGTCGATGTGGTTCGCTTGCTGGGCGGTGGTCAAGTTGCAACGGTGCAGGCTTGCACCGGTCAATGGGATCCCCAACGACCCACAGAAGGTGCCTACAGCGCGCTTCTCAAATTTGAAAATGGCGCCTTTGCCAACCTCACCTACAACGGTTATGGTCATTTTGACAGCGATGTCTGGATGGACCATGTGGGTGAAATTGGCAACTCCAAACCAGCGGCCGAAAGCGCCAAACGCTATGGCACGGCTCGCAACAGATTGGCCACTGCCACCACCACAGACCAGGAAACTCAACTCAAAGCAGCTCGCAACTATGGTGGTAGTCTTTACCAACCCACTGCTCACAATGAATCTTCGCATCAGCACTTCGGCCCTGTCATTGTGAGTTGCGAGAAAGCGGATGTTCGGCTCACCCCCAAAGGGCTCTGGATTTACGGACCCGTGCAAGAGTTGTTTGAAGCGCTTCCCACTCCAAGCTACCCGCGCAAAGAAGTGGTGGACGAGCTCTGGGGTGCTTTGCGGCTAGCACAGCCTTTGCTGCACACTGGCGCTTGGGCGCGAGCCACCACTGAGCTTTGTTTGAGTTTGCTAGAAGCCTCTGAAACAGGTCAGACCATTCGCTTGAAACATCAGGTAGCCGCTCACCATGCCTAAAAACTCAAGCACACCCAAGCTGGGCGACACCCAAAGTATTCTGCGCCACTGGCACGAGTCGGTGCCCGATGATCGTCTGGCTCACTTGGTGCGCGATGCAGGTCGGGCCTTCAACAAGCGCTTGCAGGTGCGACTTCAACAGCACCAAATTTCATTTGGTCATTGGACTTTCTTGCGCATTCTTTGGACCGCCGATGGCCTGACTCAAAAAGAACTCAGCGACTTAGCGGGCGTGATGGAGCCCACCACATTCAGTGCCATCAAAGCCATGGAAGAATTGGGCTACGTGGAACGGCGTCAAATACCCGAGAACCGCAAAAACATGTATGTGCACCTGACGGCCAAAGGCCGCGCATTGAAGAAACGCTTGGTACCCTTGGCGGTTGATGTGAACCATGTGGCAGTCAAAGGTGTGAGCGCCGCCAATTTGCTCATCACCCGCAAGGTGCTGCTTGCCCTCATTGAAAACTTAGCGCATGAAGAGGCTCAAGAATCTCGAACTTCAGAACAAAAAGTTTGAGTGCTTAGCTGCTGAACAAGAAGTTCATCACGTCGCCGTCCTTGACCACATACTCTTTGCCTTCAGCGCGCATTTTGCCGGCGTCTTTGGCGCCTTGTTCACCTTTGTAGGCGATGTAATCGTCATACGAAATGGTTTGAGCGCGGATGTAACCTTTTTCAAAGTCGGTGTGAATCACGCCAGCCGCTTGGGGTCCCGTGTCGCCCACGTGAATGGTCCATGCGCGCACTTCTTTCACACCGGCCGTGAAATAGGTTTGCAAACCCAACAATGCATAGGCAGAACGAATCAAACGGTTCAGTCCGGGCTCTGTTTGACCCAACTCTTCCAAAAACATCTGACGGTCTTCGTCTGACATTTCAGACATCTCTGCTTCTAACTTGGCGCTGATGGCCACCACTGGGGCATTTTGTGCAGCCGCATATTCTTTCAGCCGATCTAACAAAGGGTTGTTTTCAAAACCATCTTCGGCCACGTTGGCCACAAACATGGCGGGCTTGGCAGTGATCAAGAAAAACTGTTGCAAAAGGGGGCGTTCCTCCTTGCTGAAGTCAATGGTTCGAACAGGCTTGCCTTCGTTCAAAGCGGCTTGGCATTTTTCCAAAATGGCCACCAACTTGATGGACTCCTTGTCGCCAGAGCGCGCCGTTTTTTGCACGCGGTGCAAGCCTTTTTCGACTGCTGTCAGGTCGGCCAAGCACAACTCGGTTTGAATCACTTCGATGTCAGAGATAGGATCGACCCGACCGGCCACGTGAATCACGTTGTCATCTTCAAAACACCGCACCACATTGATGGTGGCATCGGTTTCGCGAATATGGGCCAAGAATTTGTTGCCCAAGCCCTCGCCTGTACTGGCGCCAGCCACCAAGCCGGCAATGTCGACGAACTCCACAATGGCCGGCACGATGCGCTCGGGGGTGATGATGGCCGCTAGCTCCTGCAGGCGGGGGTCGGGCACTTCCACCACGCCCGTATTGGGTTCAATGGTGCAAAAAGGGTAGTTTTCGGCCGCAATGCCTGCTTTGGTGAGGGCGTTAAAAAGGGTGGACTTGCCAACGTTGGGCAGGCCCACAATGCCGCATTTGAGGCTCATGGAAGACTTTCTTGGATTCAGCGATGAATCTGAGATTTTAA
>Ga0114979_10000296_pt1 | contig 32861 bp, 52 predicted proteins | sample S_140625_EF_Meta_FD_87315 | JGI IMG/M metagenome (GOLD analysis project Ga0114979, IMG submission 87315) | Freshwater microbial communities from Lake Simoncouche, Canada to study carbon cycling - S_140625_EF_MetaG | ecosystem: Environmental > Aquatic > Freshwater > Lake | place: Lake...
AAGAATGACACCGCATAGCAATCAAGCCGACATAGGCACAGGAATAAGCGTTTTAAGCGCTATTGTAAGTATTTCAACAATTCAACCCGTAGTTACTTTATTTGCAGGTTTGATTGCTATTATTTCAGGTTTAATGGCGATTCGCTATTATTACAATGCCACAAAAAAAGTAAAGAATGATTAAGGATTTAATATTAACTATATTATTGATTTTAATTGTTGTAGTATTATTTAATAGAGATAAGTTTACTAAAAGCGAACTTTTAGAAACTGTTAAACATGATACTACGTACAAAACATTGTACGTCAATACGTACAAGAAAGGGAAAGATATACCATTCTATATCATTGATTCTATACAAATGCCTGTACATGATACTGCTTTTATCGTAAAAGATTACAACCAAGCAAAGATTTATACGGATACTTTAAGGATAGATACGAATAATTACGTATCTATTCAAGATACCATTAGCCAAAATAGAATAATTGGCAGGTCATATAATGCAAGTTTGACTGAAAAAACAATAAGAATAGAAACCATTAAGATACTACCTTCTAAATTAGAGGTTTATTTGGGTGTTTTAGGCGATTTAAGGCGCTTTGATGAGAAAGTGGGTGTAGGTATTGGATTAGCAATTAAAGTTCCTAAAAAGGGCTTATTTACAATTTCAGCTACAACCAATCAATATCAAGCGGGGTATTATTTAAAATTTTAGATTATGAGGCAATTTTTTTGCGAAGATGGTGGCAACTTATCAATGAAAAGGCTATGTGGATTTATTTGCACTATTTCAATTTGTGGGAAGTTAATACATACGCCAACTGAATCATTGGTTTATTTAGTAGCGGGATTAGCTGCGGCAGCATTAGGATTAACGACTGCTGAAAAAATATTTAAAAAAGATTAATATGAAATTAAGCGAACATTTAGATTTAAGCGAGGTAATTAGAAGCGAATCAGCAAAACGCAACGGCATTTCTAATATGCCAACAGAAGCACATATAGCTAACTTTAAATTATTAGCTGAAAAAGTATTTGAACCAATACGAAATTATTTTAGATGTCCTATACATATTTCAAGTGGTTATCGTTCACTTGAACTTAACAAATGTATTGGTGGTGCTGCAACAAGTCAACATTGCACAGGCGAAGCGGTTGATTTAGATATGGATGGCACACCAAATGGAGTTACTAATAAAATGATATTCAATTATATTAAAGATAATTTGCAATTTGACCAACTTATTTGGGAATTTGGTAATGATGAAAACCCTGATTGGGTTCACGTATCATATGAAAGTACAGGAAAACAAAGAAAACAAGTTTTAAAAGCAATAAAAAAAGATGGAACACACTATAAACCCTACTAAATGCTACAAACCAAAAGGAGAAGATTATTCTTTGACATTGAAACAAGCCCTAATATAGGATTGTTTTGGGAAGCAGGTTATAAAAAAAATATAACAACGGATAACATAATAAGGGAAAGAGCAATTATATGTATCTGTTATAAATGGGAAGATGAGAAAGAGGTGTACTCTTTACAATGGGATAGTAAGCAATGCGATAAAACAATGCTAAAAAAGTTTATTGAAGTTGCAAATACTTCAAATGAAATGGTAGGGCATAATGGAGATAAGTTTGATTTAGCTTGGATTAGAACAAGGTGTTTGTTTCATCATATAGAAATGTTCCCAACTTATGTTACCATTGATACATTAAAAGTTGCTAGGTCTAAATTTAGATTTCAATCTAATAGATTAAATTATATAGCGGAGTATTTAGGCTTAGGCAATAAGATTAAAACAGAGTTTAATCTTTGGAAAGATATTTTATTGAATAAGGATAAGATTGCTATGGAGAAAATGATTAAGTATTGTAAGAAAGATGTAACATTACTTGAACAGGTATTCAAGGCATTGAGGGGTCATATGACAGCAAAAACTCATTACGGAGTAGTATTTGGTCAAGACAGGGGTAGTTGTCCTGAATGTGGCTCTGATGATTTAATAAGAAACAACCAAGTAGTAACTGCGACAGGCTTAACAAGGATTCAATATAAATGTAAGACCTGCAATCACTATCATTCAAAAACAGATAAATAATATGAAAATGCCTAAGGGATTCAATAAGTGGTCTGCGCAAGAGCAAGAGATTTGGTTAGTTAATAAATTACAATATTATTATGATGTACAAAGCCAAATTTCAAGGATGTTAGCATCTATAAGAGGCGGTCAAAGATTGCAAGTATCTGAAATAGAAAGACCTGATGAAGCACTTTTAAAATTGTAACTAATGGAAGAAGAAGTTAAACCTGATGCAGAACCTATTGAAGAATTAGAATGGGAAGAAGCTGAAACCACTACAAGAAGTGATTTAATTTCCTGTGCCTATTATGCTATTAATGCAGTTGATGAAATAGACCTTACTTTGATTTCAAAGATAGAGGCTAATAAGATTAAAAAAATACGCAGGCAATCGCTTGATATTATTGCTGAAGTTATTAATGAACTTCACGAGGAAATATTCCCTGAAATAGAGGAATAACTTATTTTGTCCTATTTCTTGTCCGGACAAAATATCGGACATTTACCACTTATCCCTTATATTTTCCGTTTATCCCTATTATTAACCATTCATAATAATTATGATATTATGCTAAAAAAAGATGCCCTTATATGTATATAATATGTATAAAAGGTGTATATTTGTATAAATAAAACCTAAAAATTATGAAAAAAATTGAATTTGTAGAACAAGTGGCTTATTATGATAATAATAAAACTTGGTATTTTACTAACATTGATGATTCTTATTTAAGCGATTCGGGTCATTATGACAAAGAAATTGCTTATGAAAAATTTGTTATTGTAGCTAATGGCGGAAGTTTAACCCCTGTTAAAACTATTTTAGAAACCAAAATTATTGAGTAATGGATTACGAACTAATGCGTTTAGGTGATATTTTAGATTATCACCGAGCAAAATATAACAACTGCCATAAATTTTTTAAGGCAGAGTATTGGCAAATGTACCAAAAAGCAAAAGAAGATTTTGCTAAATATTATAGGGTTAAATATCCTAATGCTAAAATACAAGCAAGGGAATTAAAACCTTATATAAGATGGGATGACCTTACAGAAAAGTTTGAGGAATATGGAGATTAATTTTTAAACCAAAACAAAACATATGAACTTAGTAAAAATTCAAGCAGAATTAAAAGCACCGAAAGGGCAGACAAACAACTTTGGGAAATATAAGTACCGAAGTGCAGAAGATATTATTGAAGCAGTTAAGCCCATATTATTTAAATATGATACTGCATTAGTAATAAGTGATGAGGTAGTATTGGTAGGTGATAGAATCTACATAAAAGCTACCGCAAGGCTATTAGACGGAACAGATGAGAATATATCTGTCAATGGTTGGGCTAGGGAAGAAGAAGTAAAGAAGGGTATGGATTCAGCACAGATAACGGGTGCTGCATCAAGTTACGCAAGAAAGTATGCACTCAATGGATTATTTGCTATTGATGATACAAAAGATGCTGATGCTAACAATGACCATAAAGATGAAGTAGGAGAAGAAAAAAGGATGAAATTAATTGTTATGCTTGAGAACACAATATGGGATGAGGCATTGAAAAGCAAACAGGCTATAAAGATTAGCGCTTACACTACGAATGAGCAATATGATAAAGCCTATAAGATTATATTAGCTAACCAAATTAATAAATAATGCAAGACTTAATACCTTTTGAACGCCAATTATTATTAGCTGAATTATATCACTATACTTGGTATTCAGCAGAAGCCTTTGAAGAATTTAAGACATTCCTAAACAAATGGGAACTTATTATGGGTAAACCAATTTTAAATAAAGAAGATGAATCAACAATCACAAGTGCTTAACCACTTACAAAAAAGTAGCATCACACCATTAGATGCGTTAAGAAAGTATGGTAGTTTTAGATTAGCAGCATTGATATTTAACCTTCGTAAAGAAGGGCATAATATTATTACTGATACTATAAACGTAGGAACAAAGAAAAAGCCTAAGAATGTGGCTAATTATAAACTTATAAAATCTAAGAAAAATGGATAATGAAGAAGTAAAAAGACCTATTGGTGCTTGGAAAAAACAAACAACAAAGGGAGTTGTAATAAGTTTTACAATAAATGGTGCAAAGTTTTCTATGTGGGAAAACAAATATAAGAAAGAAGAAAAGCATCCTGATTATAATATTGTAGAAGATACTTACAAACCTATTATTCAAATTGTAAAAGATGATGACTTATTTTAAATTATGGAAACAGAAATTATAGCCTATTATAAAGCACAAGCTAAAAACCTTAATCAGTTAAAAAATATTTTAACTAATAATAAAATGATAATTTTAGATGATTCAAAAAAACAAATATCACCTAAGAAAATTGTTGAATTAATTGAAGATATTTTTGACACAAATATTAAGGTTAAGAATAGAAAACAAGGTACTATATTTGGAAGAAAAGCTGCAGCATATATCCTTAAAACCCATACTAAGTTAAGTTTAAACGAGATAGCTGAGTTAATAGGTGTTAATGACCATAGTACTGTTCTTTATAATATTAAGACAGCTACGGACCTTATTCTTACTGAAGATTGGTATAAAATAAAGATTGAACAAATACAAAGTGAATTAAAAAATTACGGTATATTTGTAAACAATTAGGATTATAGCAGAATCCTTTAATTAAAAACATTGCCCGAAGAGGCGTAGGTACTGCTATTACCTGCAAATCTGAGGGCTTTTTTATTATGTCTAAAGATACTTTTTACTTCTCCCACGATTACAATAGCCGCAATGACGAAAAGATTAAATTCCTACTAAGAACAAATGGGTTGGTTGGATATGGATTGTTTTGGGCTATTATTGAAGATTTATATAATAATGCGAACGCATTGCGAACGGATTACGATGGCATTGCTTATGATTATAGAATAGATGTTGCAGTTGTTAAAAGTGTGATAAATGATTTTGATTTATTTGTATTTGATGGTGATACCTTTGGAAGCCTATCTGTACAAAAACGATTAGATGAAAGAGATTCTAAAAGTATAAAGGCAAGAGAATCAGCACATAAAAGATGGATTAATGCGAACGCAATGCAATCGCAATGCGAAGGCAATGCTATAAAGGAAAGTAAAGGAAAGGAAATAAAGGAAATAAAAGTAAATAATAGTAAAGAGTTTATAGATAAACTATCAAACTACAAAACTGATATAGGTGATGAATTTGATAATTTTTGCCTGTATTGGTTAGAACCAAATAAAAATGGTAAATTACGATTTGAATTAGAAAAGTTTTTTGATATTAAGCGCAGGATAATGACTTGGAATAAAAATAAAGAAAAATATGGAACAAAATCAGCAACTTCAGCAAGTACAAAAAGAATGTCTGACCTTAACCAATGGGTCAATAGTTGAGAATGAGATAGCACAATGTTTTATGGGGGATAAATTAAACCTTGTATCACCTATAATCCTTAAACAAACATTAGCCTATATATTTACTTTGATTGGGCTTACAAGACTACCTGATGAGAATGAATATGCTATAATTGAAGATTTCATCCGAACAAGTTTTCCACAATTTACAATACAGGAATTTAGAGTTGCTTTTAAATTGGCTACACAGGGAAAATTAGAATGTAATGTTGACCATTACGAAAAATTCAGCGCTAAATTTATTAGTCAAGTTATGAATGCTTACAAATACAAGGCTAATCAAGTAAGAAGGCAGATACAAATTAACAAAGAACTACCTGTGCCTAAATTAACAGATGATGAAATAGTAGAATTCAGCAAAAATGAATGGTTAACAGGTAAAAGAAAGGATTTTAATAGAGTATTTAATGTTAATAAGGTTTTTAATATTTTGTTAAAACAAAAAAAATTACAAATAGATAACAAAAAGAAGTTAGAGATTATTAACTTTGTAAACTTAGATAATGCAGATAGGTTAGCTAAAATGTTACCTATTGATGCAAAGGAATTTAATAAGAAGATTAAAGATGAAGATTTTATAGAACATCAATGCAAAGCATTGGCATTAGTATTTTATTATGATATGGCAAATTAGATATAAGGATTATGGAGTGGTAAAATATTGCTACACTAAAAATTTTAATGAGTATTACGCTTGTTGGTTAGAGTGCAAAAAAGAAATTAATGTATTAAATTTTAAACCTGAATTTTATGAGAAAATGTACCAAATGCAAACAACAAAAGGAATTAACGGACTTCCGAAAAGATAACAGAACCCAAGATGGGTATTATACTTATTGCTTAATTTGTCAAAGGGCTGCGCAAAAAATATACACAAGTAAGAAAAAAGAGGGTACAATTAAAGCATTTTAAAATGGATATATCTGCAAATGAATTAACACAATGGGCTAAAAAAAATTTTGAATATATGGGATTTAGACTTAATAGAGTTAATAATATACCATACGGGAAGCGCAGGGGAACGATTCAAAAAGGGTGGGCTGACTTACAAGGATATACAAATAAAGGGAAATATATAGCAGTAGAAATAAAAAAAATAGGGGATAAATTAAGTAAAGAGCAGATTGAAAGATTTACTGATGCTTGGAAATGTGAATGTTTAGTGTACATTTGTACTGAACAGGATGGAAAACCTGTTTTAATAGAATGGGGAAAAATGAAATTATAGCTGAATATTGGGATTCAAAAGAAGTTAATCAAGCATTTGCAAAGATGCAACCCGAAGAATTACAATATGATTTAAAAGCTGAAGTGTTTTTAGTTTTATGTGAGATGGAAGAACAAAAGTTAATAGGGATGTATGATAGAAATGAATTAAGATTTTATATTGTAAGAACAATGTTGAATATGATAAAGTCAGATAGAAGTACATTCTATAAAAATTATAGAAACTTTAGTGAGTTTATTGATACAGGCAGAGTAATAGAAAATGAATCATCTGACTTAGTTGATAGAATGGAAGTTAAATTAGAAGGTTTACATTGGTATCATAAAGAAATATTAACTTTATATGCTATTGATTTTAAAAAAAATGCAAAAGAATTAAGCCGTAAAACAGGCATACCTTATATGTCTATCATTAGAACACTTCATAAAACCAAAAAAGAGTTAAAACAAAACCTAAAAAAATGATTCAAATAATTTTAACTTCAATATGTGCATCAATTTTCTTTAATTATATACACCACTTACATATTAAATGGAAGATTAATTATAAGCCGTTCTCGTGCGTATCCTGTCTATCTGCATGGGTGGGATTATTACTTCTTTTTACACCTGAATTAGTATTAAATATTTTTAGCGTTATGTTTATATCGGGTGTATTTGCTGCTATTTTTGAATTTTATATGAATAAATTAATGTATGGATAATATTGATAAGGAATATTTAATAGAGCATATTAATAATTGGTACACAGTTCAAAATGGATATATCAGAAATATTGAATTAGATGTACTAAAAAGATATGAAGCCATTTACAGAAAATACATAGATGGTAATTATATCTGTACTATTTGGTGTGGGGATTGCAAGATGCATATGATAAAATTTATATACAATTATTACGAAGCTAATGTCTAACATTATTCACCCTACTGCAATAATTCATCCTAATGTTATCTTAGGTGATAATAATTATATTGGCGCTTATTGTATTATAGGCGACCCTGCGGAACATAAGAAATATTGGGGTGCTGAAATAGGCAAGGTTTGGATAGGTGATAATAATATAATTACAGGATTGGTTACAATAGATGCAGGAACAGAAGAAACAACAATGATAGCTCATAATTGTTTTATAATGAAACACGCACATATAGGACACGATTGTAGAATTTTATCTAATGTAACGATTAGTTGCGGTGCAAAGATTGGAGGTCATTCAGTTATTAATCAATATTCAAACATAGGATTAAATGCCGTATTGCATCAATTTTCAATTATTGAAATGGGGTGTATGATAGGAGCAAGTGCATTTTTTAAAGGACATTCAAAACCATTTACAAAATATGCAGGAGTTCCTGCTAAAGAATTAGGGAAAAATACACCACGATGAACGCAATAATATACTTGAATTATCAAAATTTGAATGTTGAAACACTTGCTAATAATATAAAAAGAGCAGGTGAAAATACCAATTACATTAAATTTTTAATGAATGAAGAAGGGATAGCTAATGCAATTAATAAATGTTTGAGGCTATTAAATTTTGACATTATAGATTATGTTACCATAATGGGAAATGATATAATTGAACCTGATAATTGGCTGCAAATAAGAAATGATTTTATGCAAGATAAAACAATAGGTATATGCTCAATTCCTTTAGATGGATGCGAACTTGACTCTTTAGATTTGATTGGAAATTTTACAATAAGTAAAGAAGTAATATTAAAAGTAGGCGCGTTTAATGAAGAATTAGACCCATACGGCGCGATAGATTTAGATTATTGCACACGAGTTAGAGCAGCAGGATTTAAAAATAAGTATTTACCATATTGTAAAGCTATACATATTGAACAAAATGGATTAGATGCTTATGGCTATAATAAAGCTGAATCAGTTAAAAAAACTTGGGAATTGCATCAAAATAATGTAGCTAATTATTCTAATGGCAGCAAATCATATTATTTAGCATTATGAGAATTATAGCTTTTACAAGTAAGTCAAGTGGAGTAGGTTATCATAGAATATTGATGCCATTAGTTAATATGCAAAAAGATTATTTGATGGTAACTGATGTTATTAATGAAGAAATAATTGATAATAATTATGATATTGTAATTATAAATAGAATGGTTACAAATATTTCTGTTGAGCAATTAGAGAATTGGAAAAAAAAATATGGATTTAAATTAATTATTGATAATGATGACCATTGGATTTTACCACCTACGCATATCTTATCAAACGCTTATAGTATTTATAATATTGGAGATGATATTCAATCTTTTATAAGAATTGCAGACCTTTGTACCTGTACTCATGAAAGATTAGCAAGTGAGATATATAAAATTAATAAAAATGTAGAGATACTTCCTAATGCTATTCCTTATGGTGAGGAGCAATTTCAAGATAATAAAAAAGAAAGTGATTTAGTTAGATATTTTTGGTCAGGTTCAGGAACACATGGTGCTGATTTAGAAATATTAAGATTTCCAATGAAAAGAATCAACTTTCCAATTAAAACTATAATAGCAGGATATAATGAATATGAAAAGCCTATATGGGATAAAATGATAGGCGCTTTTACAAACGGATTGAGATTAAACCCTACTATTTATAATTACAATGAGGTGACTAAATATATGGCTGCTTATACTGATAGTGATGTTAGTTTAATACCATTAGTTAATAATCATTTCAACTCAATGAAATCAAATTTAAAGATATTAGAAACAGCATCTAAGCATAACCCTGCTATTGTTTCAAATGTTGACCCATATAAAAATATGCCTGTTTGTTATGTGAATAGTCAAAAGGATTGGTATTATTGGATACATTTACTAACCAATGATGAGGCGGCAAGAATTGAATATGGAGAGCAGTTATTTCAATACTGCAATACGCACTTTAATTTGCATGAGGTTAATAAACGAAGATTTGCTATTTATAATAAACTGATAGGTAATGCCAATATTTAAATGTTTAAACGGTAAATACAGAATTGGGTCAGGTGCTTGCATTTATGACACCGAAGATAAAGCAACAAAAGTTTGGCAGGCAATATTAGCTTCAGGTGCATATGCAGCCGACCCAAATAAAGTTTCAATTGATTTTGACGATACATTGGACACAGAACGTGGCAAAGCTTTGGCTAAAAGATTAATTTCAGAAGGCAAAACAGTTTATATAGTTACAAGACGCCAACAAACAGCAAGTGAAGCAGTTTATAAAGTTGCTGACGAATTAGGAATACCAAAAAACAGGGTGAAATTTACAAATGGCGCTTATAAGTGGGAAACTATTAAACACTACGGCATTGGTACACACTACGATAACAATTCCCGTGAAGTTGAATTAATTAATTCTAAAACGACAGCAAAAGGCATTAAATTTGCAGTTCAAGATTCATATACTGATTATCCTGAAGCTGCAACAAATAACGCAAAAAGGGCTTTAAAATATGTAGAAGCAAACGGTTGGCGTGAATGTGGCACACCTGTTGGAAAAGCAAGGGCAAATCAATTAGCAAACAAAGAACCAATTTCACGCGACACGATTGCAAGAATGTCATCTTTTAAAAGACATCAACAAAATAAAAATGTACCTTATGAAAAAGGTTGCGGCGGTTTAATGTGGGACGCTTGGGGTGGCGACGAAGGGATTGAATGGGCGCAAAAAAAACTTCAGCAAATTGATAATGAACAATTTAAAGAAGGCGTACCGCATTATACTAAAGAGGGAATATTATGGACGGGTGAAACCCATAAAGATGCTTCAGGTAAATTAATGACAGGCGCGATACATACAGAAGATAGTGAGTATTTATATCATAAAGAAGATTTGTAATAAAAAACCATACTAAAATATATCTAAAGCATTTTGGTTACGGAGGTGAAGATTTTATGCCCTGTGAGGTTTGCGGAAGTAGAGCAGTAGATATTCACCATATACATAGAAGGGGAATGGGGGGAAGCACAGATGCAGATAAAATTGAAAATTTGATGGCGGTTTGTAGGAATTGTCATATAGAATATGGGGATAAAAAACAATACATTAATTTATTAGAAGATACGCATAAACAAAAATTAGATGGCAAAAGTTAAAAATGATGCAAGAAAGGTTACCTTTGGTAAAAGGAAGCGAGGAAAAGAAAAAAAATCCTATAATAAAAATGATAGAAAAGAACGCAATTACAGAGGTCAAGGTCGTTAAGATTAGCGACATTAAACCAAACCCGAACAATCCAAGAGTAATCAAAGATGATAAGTTCAAAAAATTAGTTAAAAGCATTAAAGACTTCCCTGAAATGTCTAATGTTAGACCTATTGTAGTCAATACAGATATGATTGTTTTAGGTGGCAATATGCGATTAAAAGCAATGAAAGAAGCGGGTTGGAAAGAAGTACCTGTGCAAATAGTAAATTGGAATGAACAAAAACAAAAGGAATTTATAGTAAAAGACAATGTTGGATTTGGTGAATGGGATTGGGATGACCTTGCAAATAATTGGGATGCAGAAGAATTAACTGATTGGGGCTTAAATATACCTAATTTTGCAATTGGACACGAAATAAATTCTATGAATGAAAATGATTTAGATTTTACAGAGGAATTTAATCCAATTGGTGAATCAGCAGGTTTACAAAGAGTAGTATTTATTTTTAATAATGTAGAAGATGCTGAAAATTATTTAAAAAAATTAGATATAAATTATAAAAAATACAACAATGCATGGCAAGTAAACATGAATACCCAATTTACATAATTTCTAAGGGTCGTGCTTATAATCCGATGACTGCAAATATATTTAAAAAAGCCAATATTGATTTTTTAATAGCAGTTGAACCTCAGGAAGCAGATGAATATAAATTATCTATTGGGGAAAAATATGTTTTAATTTTACCATTTGCAAATTTAGGTTTAGGAAGTTACCCTGCAAGAAATTATTGTTGGGAACACGCAAAAAATTTAGGTTATAAATATCATTGGATTTTTGATGATAATATAAGAAATTTTAGAAAATGGATTAATGGTAAAAGATTAGTTATAGATAATATTAATGATGCACTTGTATATGTTGAAAAAAATACATATAATAATAATATTGATATTTTAGGCTTTGAGTATACTACTTTTTGTGTAAGAGCACCAAAACAACCTTTTAAAAAAAATGTTCATATATATAGTAGTTTATTAATAAATAATTCCATACCTTATAAATGGAGATTAAAATATAATGAAGATATAGATTTATGTTTACAAGTATTACATAATGGCGGAAGTACATTAAGTTGTGTATATTACTTAGTTGATAAAACATCTACAACAGCAAAAATGAAAGGGGGAAATCAAGATGAATTATATAAAGGAAATAATCCTGAAAAAAAATTATTAAAAGCTAAAATGATAGAAGCAGTATGGCCGCAATATGCAAAAACTGTTATTAGATATGGAAGATTTCATCATTTTATAGATTGGAAAATATTTAAAAAAAAGTAATAAAAACAGAACAATAACAGAATGAGCAAAGAAGATTTAATACCATTTATAAAAGGACAATCAGGAAATCCGAACGGACGTCCGAGAAAGTATGTAAGCCTACTAAAAGAGCAAGGGTATAAACTAAGCGAAATAAATGACACTATTCAGGTAATGATGTCAATGGACATGGAAGAATTAAATGCTGTTTATAAAAATCCAAAGGCTACTATAATGGAAAAGACTATTGCAAATGCTATGAATAAAAGTTTACAAAAAGGAAGTTTATACTCATTAGATACTTTAATGACAAGAGTATATGGTAAACCAAAAGAACAAATAGATATGAATAGTGATAATAAGATTGAAATAGTATTTGTTGAAGGCAAAACTATTCTATGAGAATTGAAATTGCAAAACCACATATTAATCAACAGGAAATATTAGACTGCAAAAAGCGTTTTATTGTTGTTATGTGTGGAAGGAGATTTGGCAAATCAGAATTAAGCCAAATATTATGCCTTAAAACTGCTTGTGATATATCTATTGAAGGGGGTGGTGCAGTTGCTTACATTACACCTACTTATAAATTAGCTAAAACATTTTTTGAGAAACTAACTAATGTTTTAATGTTTAGGAATAATTTAAGTAATTTAAAAATCTATTGTCCTAATGGAGGAACAATTGAATTTTTTACGGGTGAAAGATTAGATAATTTAAGAGGACGTAAATTTCATTTAGTTATTATTGATGAAGCAAGTTTTATACCCGACCTTGAAAATGGTTGGCTTTCATCTATTAGACCAACATTAACAGATTATCAAGGTAAAGCTGTATTTCTATCTACACCAAGAGGTAAAAATTATTTTTATAGCTTATTTATGAAGTCGGGAGAAAATGAATGGGAAGGTTTTAAATATACCACCTATGACAATCCTTATATTAATAAAAGAGAAATTCAGGATGCGAAACTACAATTACCTGCTGTGGTATTTGAGCAGGAGTATATGGCAAACCCTGCTGAGAATAGTGCTAACCCATTCGGGAACGAATTTATTCGCAGATGTATTAAACCAATGTCAGCTCAATCAATAGTATCTTTTGGAATTGATTTGGCAAAGTCTGTGGATTGGACTGTTATCATAGGGCTTGACAATGGCGGTAATGTGGCGTATTTTGACCGTTTCCAAATGGATTGGCATAATACCAAAGAAAACATTAAAAGACTGCCTAATGCGTCTATTTTAGCTGATAGCACAGGAGTTGGCGACCCTATATTAGAGGACTTATTAAGAGATGGGGTTAATATTGAGGGCTTAAAGTTTACAAGCCAATCTAAACAGCAGCTTATGGAAGGCTTATCAACAGCTATACAACAAGGCAAAATAGGATTTCCTGAAGGGGTCATTAGTCAGGAGTTAGATATATTTGAATATCAATTTACGGCTAATGGGGTTAGGTATTCAGCGCCTAATGGATTCCATGATGATTGTGTAGTAGCATTGGCGTTAGCTTGGCAGAATTTTAATATTAAAAGGGGTTCAGGGCGTTATGCCTTTGCTTAATTAATCACAAAAGTTGCTTTATTGGGTAACTTTTACCACTTATCCATCTATTTTACCACTTATAATAAATAATGCATAATATGTATATAGTATGTCTATATGTTGTATATTTGTATAACAAAAGGGAATTAACCCAATTGCAAAAAACCAATATTTATGAATTACAAAAACAAAATTTTTACAACTCTTGAATTAGGAGAAGAAAAACAAGAAGTATTTACTCAAGAATTTACTAATGTTGAAACTCCTAAATTATTTGCACAACTTATGGTTGTAAGTACAAAAGAAGGTATGGTTAGAATTGAAAATGCAATTAAAAATACCTATTATCAAAAAGATGCAAATAAAATTATTGAAACATTAAATTTAATATTTAAAAATTATTAATCCCCAAAGGGCAGGGATGCGACTGCACAACGCATATTTTAAAACCAAATAAAAATTAAAAACTATGGGAACGAGAAGCACTTACAGAATTATTGAGCAACACAAACAAACAGACTCAATAACAAGCAATGAGATTACATTAATTTACTGCCAATATGATGGTTATCCTGAAGGGCATCCATTAGAAACTGCTGAATGGCTATCTAAAGGATATGTAGTTAATGGATTAGGTCTTAAAGATGATACATTGGTATTTAATGGGGCAGGATGTTTAGCAGCTCAATTAATTGCTAAAATAAAAGATGGTCCAGGTAACGTTTATATTTATGGATTAAATAGTAGAAGCAAATGTTCTGAAGATTATTTGTATGATATTATAATTAAATCAGATAGAACTATTGAGTATGTAGGTTATCATAATGACCATTGCCAAACAGAATTTTTTAGAGGTACACCAAAAGAATTTGTTGGAAGTTTTATTAACCTAAAAGAATCATAATATGAAAATAAAAGCATACAGATTACATCAAGGTAACTGCATTACCTTATTACCTACAATAGAATATTGGTCGGCAATACGAGCAGTAAACTTTAAATGGTTATCATATTCATACACAATACAAATATACAAATGAAACAAAGACAATACAATATAGAAGCTGCTATCATATTAGTCATAGCATTTTTAATTACCGCTTACCTAGAAAATATATAATATGTCATACTCAACTTGCTGCGGAGCACATACCACAATGCCCGAAATGGGAATATGTCCCGATTGCTTAGAACATTGCGATTGGGAAGAAGAAGATGAAGATGCGGAAGATGTTGAGGCTGAAAAAGAAGCAGATAACCAAATTGCTCAAACTAAAATAAACAAATATGAGAAATAATTATGAACTAAAACAAGCCATCTTAGATAAAATGGAGAACGAACTCCTAATAGAAAAAATAATGAAACTTGAAAAGAAAATAGGTGAACTTGAGGCTAAAATAAGATATGAACATTTAACAATTAAAACCCAAACCAATGAGAAAAGCCTTAGAATTAATTAAGTTCTTCTTTTTTTCAGTACCTTTATTTTTGATTATATATACAACTGCTATTATTTACTTCTTTATAAAAGATAGACAATGAAAACGGCAATGCAAGAATTAATTGAAGAATTTAAATATGTTCAAGAATTTCCTATGATATTAGGTATAATCAAAAGGGCAGAATTATTACTTGAAAAAGAAAAAGAGCAGATATTAGATGCTTATTTAAAAGGATATATACATTATTATCCAAAAGTTGATTCAAAAGAATACTACAACCAAACCTATAACCAAAACAAATAACCTATGAAAGAACTTTTAAAGTTTAGAGAATGGGTAGAGCAACAATGCAAGACAGGTCAACCTTTTACCTGTGCAGAAGTCTTAAATAAGATTGATGAAATATTAGAATATGATGAAGATATTGAAGAAATATATTTAACTTCGTGCTATGAAATGGAATAATCTCACACTTTGGCAATACCAACAGATAATCCCAATAATGACCAAACCTGAAAAGGATTGGACTGAATTAGATATTGATGTAAAATTGCTATGCGTTATAACAGGATTAACCGAGTATCAAATAGACTCAATGAGTTTGGATGAACTTAAAACAATAAGGAAAGACTTAGACTTCCTACAAACGCCAATTACAGGCGCACCTGTGGACTTTATTGTTGTAAATGGCAAAAGGTATAGGATTAACTACAACGTCAAAAATATGCCTTCTGCTCGTTATATAGAGAGCAAGGTATTTGCTAAGAACACAGTTGAGAATTTGCATAAGATAGCTGCTTCAATGGTAATACCACAAAAAAGGTCATGGTTGGGTAAATGGGTAGATGATAAATATGATGCAAGTATGCACGAGGAATATGCAAAAGATATGCAAGAGGCAAATTTTATACACATATATCATTCGTTAGTTTTTTTTTATCAACTATACAGAAATTGGATAGAAGTTTCAAAGGATTATATGGAGATGGAACTATTGACGAAGATGAACAAAGTGGAATCGCAACTAGTGATGGGAATTTTATACGAATCTATGGATGGCATTATACCTGCAAACTTATTGCCGCCCAAGAAAATATCAGAGCTTCGGAAGTATTTGACCTTACCACATTAGAGTTTCTAAATGCTATGGCTTATATGAAAGCTAAAAATTCATACGACAGAGAACAAAATAAGAAGTTGAGATAGGTTTATTGGTTACCCCTGCTTTAGAAGGCGGGGGTTTTTTGTGCGATATTCTAATCCAATTCAGCTATTTAAGATTATGAGTGAGGCAAAAGCACAGGCAAAAGCATTAAAGGATGGATACCTTAAAAGTATAGGTGAGGCAGTTGATGTCATTAATCCTGATGAATTGCCTGTTGTAGAAAGAATGATGTATTTCTATGGTAAGGCTTTTAATGATGCAGTTCAATTTTATCTTAATAAATCAGGCTCAATAGCTTCAGGAAAAATAGGTGAGTTAGTTCCACCAAAAGTTAATAAGTTTGGGAACAATTATGAAATGTGGTTAGGTTATGATAAAAAAAATCCTGCATCAGTTTATTATGATTATGTAAATAAGGGAGTTAAAGGCGTTGGAGGTGAAAATGCTAAACCCAAGAAAATAGGTAATACACCATACGAATACAAGACACCATATCCTAATAAGAAAATGGCTAAGTCTATTGAGGCTTGGTATAAATTAGGAAAGGCAAAGGTTAGTAATGAAAGTCAAAAATATAATTTAAAGGCAGGGCAATCTAAAAACAAAAGACTAAAAGAAGTAGTACCTAAGCCATTGACATTATTACAGATTTCTTATATGACAGCAACAGCTATAAAGCGTGATGGTTTAAGGTCAACATATTTCTTTGATGATGCAATAAAACAGATATTTGATAAAGATTTTTTTAAAACTATGGCAGTAGCATTTGGGGGTGATATGCAATTACAAATAAGACAAACAGTAAATAAAATAAATAAAGATGGCAATAACAATAAATAGCTTTCCTGCAGATTACGCAAGTATGCACGATGACCTTTGGTTTGTAGCAAGTTCTACAAATAGTACAACTAATAATTTTAAATTTGTATATGATGTATATGTAAATAGCGCACAGGTAAGTAGAAATAAAATATTTCCTGCACCAAGTGCTGAAGGTTATTATGGAGTATTTAACGCATCGCCGATAGTTCGTAGCTATGTAACTAATTATTTTGAGCCTTCAGGTTCAAGTGTTTTAGTAGCATCTAATGATAAAATAAAAGTTGACTATCAAGTACGAATAGGTGAGGAAGTTAGTGGGGTAGTAATATCTAATTTAGCGAGTGGAAGTTATGCAGGTTATAATTATTATGCACCTTTATTTGGTGATATATTCACAGAGAATGGTGATATACCTTTAGTTCTTTCATCTTATTATGATGATTTATTAATTGAGAACTATACTGATGATTGGTTAAGTGATAGAGATAATACAGATATTCCTATTGAATATGGCGACCAATATTTTATTTCATTCTTAAAGATAACAAGTGGTACTTATAAATTATGGGTGCAAACATTAAATGAAAGTAATGTAGTACAGACTTCTGTTAGTGGTGGATTAACTTTATCAGGACAGTTTAATTTATTTAATTTTCAAGCAGGTTCAATAAATACTTGGGCGGGTAGCACTTTAATTACTGAGAATACTTATGCTTATAATGTTTATATCACAGTAGGCGCTGCCGTTACAAGAGTATTAAAATTTAGACAAGTATGCAATCCTAAATATAGACAATATAATCTTCACTTCCTTAATAGGTTGGGCGGGTTTGATACTATGGCATTTAGATTAGTAAATAAAAGAAGGAGTGAGTTTCAACGTTCAAGTTATAGAAGAAACCCTTATCAATTAAGTGGTTCAAGTATGACTAACATAGATAGTTATAACAAATACAATGAAAGTACTTTTAACTTTGCTGTTCAACATACTGATTATTACAGCTTAACAAGTGATTGGGTTAATGACCAAGACTATGCTTGGTTGGCTCAATTAGTAGCATCTCCATTAGTTTATATGGAAGTGCAAAGTGCTTATTTTCCTGTAACAATAAGAAATACTAACTATCAATACAAGTATAAAGTAGCTGATGGTTTATTTAATTTTGATATGGAAGTAGAGGTAGGTAAATATTTAAACAGCCAATTTAGATAATGATAAAGACTGAAATTTATATTGAAGATAATAAGATTGATTTATTATTAGATATATCAACGCAATTTACTTATGCTATTGATGACGTTGCAGATTTTGGAACTAAGAATACTTCTTTTAGCAAAACAATCAGCATACCAAGTACATCAACAAATAATAAAATATTTGGATTTGTTTTTGATATGGCTAATGATAATGAGTACAATCCTGACTTAACGAATGTAAATTATAATTTCAATGCTTCTCAATCTGCCAAGTGCGTAATATTCATAGATAAGATTCAAATATTTAAAGGAGTAATTAGGATACTTGAAATAATAGTAACCAATGGAATAGCACAATATCAATGCGCAGTATTTGGTGAGTTGGGTGGTTTTATAACTGAATTAGGTAATAAAAGATTAGAAGATTTAGATTTCAGCGCATATAACCATACTTGGAATACTACAAACATTCAAGCAAGTTGGAATACTATAAATGGTTCAGGATATTATTACCCATTGATTGATTATGGTAATGTATCAACTAATAAAGATGATTTTAAAGTAAGTACATTTAGACCTGCATTGTTTGCAAAGGAATATATAGATAAAATATTTGCAGGTACAGATTACACATATACATCTGATTTTATTAATACAGCATTTTTTAAGACATTAATTATTCCAAATAATAGTCAGGGGATATTTGGTACAAATGACCAATTTATTTTAGGTACTATATCTACATCTACAAATATTTTAAATAGTAATACACCAACCGCACGAAATGTTGATTTACCTTTTAGCACTACGACTTTACTTAACTTTACTGAAAATGCTGGAAAAAGTATATTTACTTATACTTCAAGTACAAAATCTATTAGGGCATTGGCTACTATAACAGGTACATTTCAAACAGATGCAGCTTCTAATATTACAGCTTCATTATATATTAATGGCGTTGTAGTTCAACAGCAAATTATTAATACATTTTCTGCTAATAATCCTTTTACATTTACATTTGATTACACAGGAGAAATAAGCAATACAAATATAGTAAAGATTAATATTAGTGTTCCAATTACTGCAAATACATATATAGTAAATGTAACCTATGCTAACTTTTCTTTTAAGCAATTATCAGCGCAGTTAGCAACCGTTGCTTATAATGGTACTGTGGCAATAAATAACAATTTGCCTAAAGGGGTATTTCAAAAAGATTTCTTTTTAAGTATTTGTAAAATGTTTAATCTATATGTTTATGAAGATAATTTAAATGAAAAATTATTATATATAAAACCATTCATAGACTTTTATGATAATGGTAGTGAGAATTCATTGGATTGGTCAAATAAAATAGATACTTTACAAAGTATGTCTATTAAACCTATGAGCCAATTAAACGCAAGATATTATTCATATAAATATGCAACTGACAATGATTACTATAATGACAACTATTTAAAAAAATATGGTATTGGTTATGGTGATAATATCTATGATACTAATTATGATTTTATAAAAGATACTGCATCTTCACAAATTATCTTTGCGCCTTCAGTATTAACATTACACACAGGAGAAGATAAATATCATACTGCCATATACAAATTATCTAATAATAATACCCAAGAGGATACAATGGATAGTGTTATTAGAATTATGATGGCTAAGAAAATAACAGGAGTTAGTACATGGAAATTACAAGATGATGCAGGAGGAACAATATCAATATTAACTGCTTATGGTTATGCAGGGCATCTTAATGACCCAAATACGCCAACAATAGATATTAATTTTGGTGTTCCAAAAGAGTTACAATTTCCTGCAACTACATACCCAACAGATAATTTATTCAATACATATCATTTACCATATATCTTAGAAATTACAAATAAGAATAGTAAACTATTAACGTGTAGAGTTTATATGTCTGCAATAGATATATATAATTTAGATTTTAGTAAATATATATGGATTAATGGTGTGTTATATAGATTAAATAAGATAAACAATTACAATCCTTTAGAGTTTAATACTACTGAAGTAAATTTATTAAAAGTTATAAATACTAACTAATGGCAACAGAGAATGAGATAGTAGGTATTCAGTTTACAACTGATGCAAAACAAGCGACAGAGGATACTAAAAAATTAGGTGATGCGATTGAAGAAACAGGTGGTTCGATAAAAAGTCTACGTGGTCAATTAAAAGAAGCTGTTGCTAATGTAGCAACTATGGCTGATAAATTCGGTGCTACTTCTGTTGAAGCTGTTAATGCAGCAAAAAAAGCAGCCGAACTTAAAGATAAAATAGGTGATGCTAAGGTAATGACAGATGCCTTTAATCCTGATGCTAAATTTAAGGCAGTTACTCAATCGTTAACAGGTGTGGCAGGTGGATTTGCTGCTGTACAGGGGGTGATGGGTTTATTTGGTACTGAAAGTAAGGATGTAGAAAAGGCTTTATTAAAAGTCAATTCAGCAATGGCATTGGCGCAAGGTTTAAACGCATTGGGTGATAGTATAGATAGCTTTAAGACATTAAATGTTCAAATACAAGCATCTTCTACATTCCAAAAATTAAATGCTACTGCTACTTCTATTGCAGCAACTGCTCAAAAGGCTTTTGGCGTTGCAGTAGAAACTACTTCAACAGGGTTTAAGGTTTTAAAAGGTGCAATTATTGCAACAGGTGTAGGAGCATTAGTTGTTATATTAGGTGAGGTAATAGCAAACTTTGATGCTATTAAGAAATGGATAATGTCATCACCATTAGGAGCATTAGCCAAAGGAGTTGGTGAAGTAGTTGAAGCATTTACTGATTTTATAGGTGTAACAAGTGAAGCTAAAAGAAATTTAGATTCTATTTCAGAAGCTAATACAAGAGCAAATGAAGATATAGCTAATAGAATTAAAGTTTTAAAAGCACAGGGCGGTTCTGAAAAAGAGATTTATGACCTTAAAATCAAACAAACTGATAATGAATTAGCATCTTTAAGAAATAAATTAAAAGTTAATGGTGAATTAACAGATGAAGAAACAAAGCAATTTAGAACATTGCAAAATGATAAAACAGTTGCAGCAGCAGAATATAATAAAAAAGCTACTGATGATACTGCAAAGGCAAATAAAGAGAAGAAAGATGCACAAGATAAACACAATGAAGAAATAAAGAAAATAGATGATGATGCAAAAAAGAAAATAGAAGAAGATACTAAAACAGCTAATAAAACTTTATTAGACCTTCAAAATGAAAAGGCATTAGCAGAAATTACAAGTGAAGAAGATAAGGCTAAAAAGAAATTAGAAATAGATAAAGATGCTAAGTTAGCTGAAATTGATGCCTTAAAAATTAATGATGAATTAAAAAAGAAATTAATAGATGCAGCTAATGAAGCTTATGATGCTGATTTAATTGAAGTAAATAAAAAACAAGTAGAGGCTAAAACTAAAAAAGATGAAGAAGAAGTTAAAACACAAAAAGAATTTCAAACTAAAATATCTGATATTAAGATTGCAGCTATTAAAGATGACAATGAAAGAGAGGAAGCTACAAGATTAGCTAAATTAAAAAAGCAATTATCTGATTTAGATGAAGATAAAGAGTTTATAAAATTATCACAAGAAGAACAAGCAAAGATAAAAAAAGATTTAATTGATACATCTGAAGCTGAGGGGCAAAAAAGTAAAAATGAAATTATTAAAAAAGGCTTGTTAGATGAGGTAGAACTTTTACAAGCACAGCAAAAAGGATTAACAAAAGATAGTGGTGCTTATTGGGATAATGTTCAAGCAATAGAAGATAAATCATATGAAGCTAAATTATTAGCTGCTAAAGGCAATGCTAAAGAAATTGAAAAGATAGAAAAAGAACATTCTGCTAATAATATTGCTATTGAAACTGCTGAAAAAGAAGCAAAGAAAGCTATATTACTTGAAAAATTTAAAGCAGTTGAAAATTTTGGTAAAGATTTACAAACATTAGCAGGTAAAAATAGAGATTTAGCTATTGCAGGAGTTATAATTGAAAAAGCAGCAGCTATTGGGCAAGTGGTTGTGAATACTGTTGCAGCTACTGCAAAAGCAGTTGCCGCTTCACCTTTAACATTAGGATTGCCTTGGTCAGCTTTAATTATTGCAGGTGGTATTGCTCAAACTGCGTTAATTATTAAATCAGGTATTGACCAAATTAACGCTATTAAAGATGCAGGAAAAAATTTACCAAGCGGCGGTTCTATTGGTGGTGGAGGAGGCGGTAGCGCACCTGATTTAAGTGGAGCAGGTGCAGGAGCAGTTCCTGATTTAGGCACAGGTGGCGCACCAAATACAGGTGGCGGTGGTGGAACAGGTGGTGGCGGTGGTGGAACAGGTGGTGGCGGTGGTGAAACAAGAGTATATGTTTTAGAAAGTGATATTTCAAATACCCAAGACAGAGTTAGAACAATAGAAAATAGAGCAAGTTTTAACTAAGCGATAAACAATAACAATTTAACTATTTATAATTATGAACTTAGAATTACCTATTTATATGCTTGACATTACAGATGATGTAAATGATGATGCTCAAGTGGATTTTATAGCATTAGTCGATAGACCTGCTATTCAAAAAAATTGGAATGCATTTAAACAAACACAATCCTTTGATATTGTTAATGAGGATAAAAGAATTATTAGCGGTGCTATTATGTTGGCTGATATTCCTATTTTCCGTAGTGATGCTACTTATGGTGATTACTATGTGGCTTTTACTAAGGAAACTATATTCAAAATTGCACAGAAGTTCTTTAAGAAAGGGTATCAAAGTAATGTGAATTTAATGCACGATAGTGGTCAAGTTGTAGAAGGTTTAACAATGTTTGAAAGTTTTATTACTGACAAAACACGAGGAATCCAACCAATGAAAGGCTTTGAAGATGTACCTGATGGAAGTTGGTTTGGTAGTTTTAAAGTTGATAATGAAGAAGTATGGAAAATGGTGAAAGATGGTTCAGTTAAGGGATTTTCAGTTGAAGGTTTATTTAATTATAAACCACAGCAAGTCACTAAAGCTGCATCATTAATGGATACCATTAAAAAAATATTATCAGAAGTTAAGTGATAAACAATGTATTTTTTAACTATATAAAATAAAAGTATGAACGCACAAGAGGCAATTTTAAAGATTAAAGCATTATTTGAAGATGCAGCCGCACCTGAAGTTCCTGTTGCAGAGCCAATAGAAACAAAGGTTGAATTAATGGAGTATTCTTTAGCTGATGGTTCTAAAGTAGAAATTTCTGCATTAGAAGTTGGAGGTGAAGTTAAATTAGTTGATGGCACAATACCTGCAATGGGTGAGTATCAATTAATGGATGGAACAAGTTTCCAAATTGATGAAAATGGTATTATCGTAGAGGTTGCATCACCAAAAGAAGATGCTATGCCTGAAGAAGTAGCTGCTGAAAAAGATGTAAAATTAGATGAATTAGCATCAAAATTCAATCAGGTATTATCTTTAAATGAAGATTTACAAAATAAGGTTAATGAATTAGAAAGTAAGGTTAAACAAGGATTTGCACAAGTAGCTGAATTAATAGAAGCACTTTCAATCCAACCAAATGCTGACCCAATTCAAAAACCAAATAGCTTTTCTTCTTTCATATCTACAAATGATATTAAAGAGCAAAGATTAAATAAATATAGAAACGCAATTTTAAACAAATAAAAATTAATAACAATGGCATTTGACATTTCAGCATTAAGCGCATACACAGAACAAAATGAGGCAGAATTAGTTACCTCATCTGTATTAGGTGCAAAAACTGCTTCTCTTATCAAGAGTGCAGGTAACGTAATGATTGGTGTGAAGTCATCAGAGACTATCAACATTATGGATACCGATGCGGTATTCCAAGCAGGTGGAACTTGCGGATTTAACGCATCAGGTACAACAACTTTCACTCAAAGAACTGTGACTGTTGGAAAAATTAAAGTACAAGAGGCATTATGTCCTAAGTCTTTAGAAACAGCGTATTTACAAAAGGCATTACCAACAGGTAGCCAATATGATTCTATTCCTTTTGAGCAACAATATAGCGACAAAAAAGCTAAGACTATTGCTGCACAAGTAGAAACAGCGTTATGGCAAGGTGATACAGCAAGTGCTACTGCTAACCTAAACAAATTTGATGGTTTAGTTAAATTGATTGGTGCTGCTTCAGGTGTTGTAGCTTCTAACGTAAGTGGATATACAACAGGTGCTCCTATTGCTTCTGCAACAGGTATTACTGCTTCTAACGTAGTCGCTATTTTTGATGGCGTTTACAAAGCTATTGATGCTAAAGTTGTAGCTGCTGAAGATATGAGTATTTTCTGTGGTATGGATGTATTTAGAACTTACACTATTGCATTGAAAAATGCTAATATGTTCAACTATGCTTTTGATGGCAAAGCTGATAGTGAGTTTACATTACCAGGAACTGCAATTAAAGTAATAGCAGTAGCAGGATTGAATAGTACAAATAAGATTTATGCTTTAAGATTAAGCAATATGTTCTTAGGAACAGATTTGTTGAATGAAGAAGAAAAGTTTGAAATCTTCTTTGCAAAAGAAGCTGATAGCGTAAGATTCATGGCTGAATTCAAAATAGGAACAAATATTGCGTTCCCTGATGAAGTAGTTAAGTTTATCTTATCATAATATTAGGGGGTGTAAAATACCCCCATTTTTAAATTATTAAAATTAAACAAAATGGCGTGTGCATTAACACAAGGATATACTTTAGATTGTCGTGATAGTTTAGGCGGCGTCGTAGAGGTATATTTTACAGAAGCAGCAAACGTAACTGCATCAACTGAAGCAAGTGGTGTAATTACTGCCTTGACTAAGGCAACAGGTAAAAGATTTTGGAAATATGAATTAGTTAAAGATACATCAATGATGAATCAAACATTAACTTCTTCTGTTGCAAATGGTACAGTTTTTTATGCTCAAGAATTACAAATCGCATTAAATAAATTACAAACTAATACTCGTAATGAAATTTTATTATTGGCACAAAATTCTTTAGTGGCAGTTGTAAAAGATAGTAATGGAGTGTATTGGTACTTAGGAAAAACGCGTGGAATTGATTTGACAGCGGGTACTGCGGGAACGGGTACTGCACAAGGAGATAGAAGCGGATTCTCTTTAACTTTCTCAGGCTCGGAGGCTGCATTAGCACCGAGTGTTGCACAAGCAGTTTATTCTGTATTGACAACAGCAGGAGTATAGGTTTTTCATAGGTTTATAGGTTTACCCCCATTCCTTAATTGGTTTGGGGGTTTTTTTATGTTGAAACATACACCATAAAGTGCCTTTTATGACACTAATGTTGGTAAAATGCGTCATTAATGACCATTTATGAATCATAAATGAGCCGATTGTCAATCATATACGGCTCAAAGTTGCCTTATCAGATAACTTTTATGATTGATAAAGTTTTCTATTAGAGAACTTTGTAACCAAATTGGTAACATTTGCATGAATTTTTCCGAATTATTCAAGCAGATTTGACACAATATGTAAAATAGTAAGGGGTTATTCTGTTAATTGTTGTAACATAATTAGGGTATATATATTACTAATTTATAAGTATTTGTAACAAAATTTGTTAATTGCTAGTAGTCATACTACGCAAGTGTTCATTTTTTTAAACCTTTCACGAATACGTGAACATCACAAATTGTGTAATATTGGTACACTTGTTCGTACGATAATGTGTCATTAAAGTAACATATAGTTATTGTTATGTTACTTTTAAGGGATAAAGTAATGTTATAACTTGACTTATGTTATAACAAAGTAAAGCCAAACTTGACTTATTAGGTTATTTATCTCGTATATGCAAAAAATTCAAATTTATGCTATTTAGATATATGATGAGGTTAACAAAAGGACAAACACAAAATGTGATATTAACATTAACTGAAAAGGAGTTATTAACAAACCCCAATTATTTATTTGTATTTACAAATAGAAGCGCCAATACTGAAATAAAATTTATAAAACTTTATGCAGCTGATGTAAGTGCATATAAGGATAGATTTAATGAATTTAGTATAACTACTAATACCTATTTCAATACTGCTTTAAATGGGCAATATGACTACCAAGTATTTGAGCAAGCAAGTACTTCAAATACAAATCCAACGGGCTTAAATGAGCTTGAAAGTGGCATTATGGAACTAATAGGTACTGCAATGTCATATACTGAATACACAACAACAGACACTTATACAATAAGACAATGATAGATTTAAGAGTTTTAAGTTTCGCAGAAGCAAGACAGCCTGAATTCAAAGAAAAGAAGGGCGAAGGTTATATGCAATATGGAGATAGAAATGACTACCCAAATTATTTAGTTGATTTATTTAATAAGTCAGCTAAACATAATGCTATTATCAAAAGCAAGGTTCACTATATTACAGGAAATGGTTGGAAAGGTGCTGAACAAAGCCAAACTTTTGTTGATAAGGTTAATAGAATGGAGAGCCTTAATGAAATCACTCGTAAAGTTTCTTTAGATACTGAACTATTTGGAGGGTATTATTTAGAAATTATTTGGTCAGTTACAGGGCAATTAGCAGAGGTATGGCATTGCGATTACACTAAGATTCGTACTAATAAAGACAATACTCAATTTTGGTATAAAGATGATTGGAAAGACAATAAAGAAAAAACTATTGTTTATCCTGCATTTAATCCTAATAATCCTAATGGCAAACAGATTATGTACATAAAAGAATATAGACCTAATATGGGTATTTATTCTTTACCTACTTATTTTGGTGCTTTAAATTATATAGAATCAGACATTGAAATTTCTAAGCACGTCTTAGGTAATGCTCAAACAGGTTTTAGCGCAAGTAAACTTATTACCCTTCCTAATGGAGAGCCAAGTGATGATGAAAAGCGTAATATAGAAAATAGATTTACAAAGCGTTTTAGTGGTTCAGATGGTAAGAAATTTATCTTAGCATTTGTAAATGATTCACAGCGTAAACCAATTATTGATGATTTAGGAGCAAGTGATATTACTAAAGAAGATTTTGCTAAGGTTGATACATTAATCCAAACTAACATATTTAGCGGTCATCAAATTACAACGCCTTCAATATTCGGTATTGCAGAAGCGGGTAAGTTGGGAAGTAGAACTGAGATGAGAGATGGATATGAAATATTCAAAAATACTTATGTAAATAGTAAGCAAATGCACCTTGAAGGTGTGTTTAATATGTTAGCTAAGTTAAGAGGAATACAAGAGCCTGATTTAAAAATTATAGCAACAGAGCCTATTGGCTTTGAATTTACTGAAAATATTTTAAAAGAAATTGCACCTAAAGAATGGTTGCTTGAAAAAGCAGGTATTGATATAAGTAAATATCAGCCTGTTCCTGTGCAACAAGTATCAAATTTTAAAGATGATTTTAGCGTCTTTTTTGAGTTTGGTCAAATGAAATCTAATTTTAAAGTATGGAAACAAAAGACACGCTTTAATGATGACATTGATTTTCAATTATTTGCTGATGTTACACAAATGCAAGCAAATGTTTTAGATTTGATTGCAAAAGATAAAAGAGTTACACCTGAAGTTATTGCAGAAGTTTTAAAAACAAGTACTGATAGCGTATCAAATATTATTAATGACTTAGTTGAAAAAGGTTTTTTAAATATAAGTGAATCAACAATAGGAGAAGGTATTGATTCAAATGTAGTGATTGAAAGAACTTTAACTGAATCTATTGGGTCAATAGTTCAAAAAGTAACACCTGTTACAAAAGAATTATTAATAAGATATTCTTATGAGTGGAAAGAGGAATTTAATATACCTGATGCAAGTAAAACTACAACCCCATTAATTTTAAAAAGTAGACCATTTTGTGAGTATTTATTAACGGCTGATAAAATGTATTCTCGTAGTGATATTGAAAGCATCTCAGCACGTTTAGGATATTCAGTTTGGGATAGGAGAGGTGGTTGGTGGACTGAAGCAGATGGCACACATTCAGAAAGTTGTAGACATCGTTGGGTTTCAAACATAGTAACAAGAAGATAAAATGAGCAAAAACACATTATTTATATCAGTTCAAACCATTAAGGATAGAACAGGGCTACACGCAAACGTAGATGAGAAATTAGTATTGCCTGAAATTAAGACGGCGCAGGATATGTATATTCTACCTGCTTTAGGTTCAGCGCTTTATGATACATTACAAAGCCATATTGAATTAAGCACATTAACAGCTAATGAAGTTATTTTATTAGATACATATATTGTTGATGCATTAGTGTATTATGTTATGAGTGAATTACCAATGGGATTATCTTATCAATTTTATAATAAAGGATTGCTAAGAAAATCAGGTGATAATACTGATAACCCTTCAATGCAGGATATGATTGATGTTGCTAATAGATACAGAGCAAGGGCAGAATTTTATAAACAAAGAATGATTAAATATTTAAAACAAAATAATACTTTGTATTATGATTATTTAAATTTTGGTAGTGGTATTGATTCTATAAAACCTGACAATGATGCGTATAGTGTTTCAATGTGGTTAGGTGATAATGGATGCTGTGGTGATGAAAAAAAATCATTTGAAGAAAGGTATCAAGGAAATATAGGATGCTAATATGAGCAAACAAATAACAATTAAAAATCAAACTAAACTAAAAGTTTATTTAGATAAAGTTAAAAAAAATGACACTAAACCAAATAGTCAAACAACTGACAACGATAGGAAACGACCACGAACAAATTAACTTTGTTTATTTTGGTGATGTTTGGGAAAGGTTGAGCAATGGTGAGGTAACTTACCCTGCTATGTTTTTTACTTTAAATGGTTCAAGCATTGGTGGAAAAGAAATCAGTTATAATTTTAGTCTATATTTTATGGATAGAATGTTATCTGAAGAAACTAATGAAACAGAAGTTTTAAGTGATATGACATTAGTAGGGCAAGATATTGTTGCACAATTAAGATACCCACAAGATTATGATAATGTAACTTGGACTTTGGGTAATAACATTAATGTTACATATTATACTGAATCAGACCCTGATTTATTAGCAGGTGTAAAATTAGATATTAGTCTAAGTTTACCATTTATTAACGATAGGTGTCAAGTGCCTTCAAATTATACATTTTAATGGAAAGTAAAAAAATTAATCAATTAGCTACTGAGTTAGCACCTGATTTAAGTGATATAACAATTATTGGTGACCCTACAACAGGGGTGAGTAAGAAAATTACTCTAAGCCAAATGGCATCATTATTTACAGGTACTGTTGAAGAATATGCAAACTTTGCTGCATTTCCTTTAGTAGGAGTTGCAGATACTATTTATGTAGCTAAAGATACAAACGTTATTTATAGATGGGATTCTACTGCTTATGTAGTTTTATCACCTAACGTAATTGCTTCGCTTGTATTTAATGATGCGAATGGATTTGACGGAACTATTAGTTTAGTTGGTTCAGTTGCGACCTTAACAATTACAACTGCATTAACAACAGGTTCAGTTCCTTTTATAGGTGCTTCAGGGGCTTTATTAGAAGATAATACAAATTTCTTTTGGAATAATACTAATAAACGATTAGGTATTGGTACAAATACACCGGGTACAAAATTAGACGTACACGGTACAGGTACAATTGTACAAATAAACGGGACTACAACAAACAATGCTTTTATATCTTTTCAAAATGCAGGTGTAAACAAATGGACTATTGGAAATGTACAGGCAGACCATAGATTTAGAATTTATAGTGAAGCAAATTCAACAGAATTAGTTTCAGTTTTACAAACAGGGGAATTTGGTATTGGTATTTCAAACCCTACTACAAAAGTTCATATTGATGGCGCTGCTTCTGCTTTAATAGTAAATTTAGATGCAGATACAAGTATTGCAAAATCAATAAGTTTTAGAACAAATAATACTGCACGTTGGAATACTGAAGTTTCAGGTACTGAATCAGGAACAAACGCAGGTATGGATTATTTTGTAAGGTCATATAGTGATGCAGGTTCATTGATTGAAACGCCTTTAAGTATTGTAAGAAGTACAGGAGTTACAACAATAAAAAGTTTAACACTTACAAATGCTTTAGCTGCAACTTCAGGTGGCACAGGACAAAGTTCTTATGCAATAGGTGATATACTTTATGCTTCAACTACAACTGCGCTTTCAAAGTTAGCAGACATTGCAACAGGAAATGCTTTAATTAGTGGCGGTGTTGGTGTTGCTCCAAGTTGGGGTAAGATAGCATTGACTACTCACGTTTCAGGTATTTTGCCTATTGCTAATGGTGGCACAGGTTCAGCTACTCAAAACTTTGTTGACTTAACTACAACGCAATCAATAGGTGGTGCAAAAACTTTAACTTCTGCTTTAGCAGGAACAAGTGCAAGTTTTTCAAGTACCTCAACTGCAACTGCTTTTATTCCAAGTGGTGCAACAGTTCCAACTAATGGTATGTATTTAAGCGCTGCAAATACTTTAAATTTTGCTACGGATACTACAAATAGAATTACTATAAGTTCATTAGGGAGTGTAGGTATTAATGGTACTCCAACAGTATTTAGTAACAATGTATATTTTGATGTTATAGGTAATAATACAAGTCAAGGCGGAATCATACAAACAAAAACAAGTAATGCAAGTATACTTGGTTCGTTCTTTGCAGATACTAATGGATTAAATATTAGAACAGAAACTGCACATAATATAATTTTTACGCTTGGGGGAACTGAAAGAATGCGTATTCTTCAAAGTAATGGCAATATAGGTATTGGTACAAATAGTCCTAATTATTCTGGATATACTTCTGGAATAACTGTTTTAAGTTTAGCAACATCTACATCAGATAGATATAGTGCTTTAGAATTAGTTGGTAATAGGGCAGCAGGAGGAAACCAAAATGGTGATATTAGTTTTATAAATAATAATGGTACTGCAACTGTAACATCAAGAATACAAGCTATAAATACAACCACAAGTGCTTTAGGTGGTGAATTAACATTTTTAACTAAAGCAGATGCAGGTTCTCTTACTGAAAAAATGCGTCTTACAACAGCGGGTGGTTTATGTTTAGGTTATACTACTGACGCAGGTTATCAACTTCGTATGTCAGGTTATGCTTATGTCGGTGGGAATCTTGTTTGCGCGGGTGACGGTTCAATTAGTAGTAATTTAGGTATAGGTAGAAGTAATGAAAGTGGGGTTAGATTATCAATTTCAGCAGCAGGAACTTCAAGTTCTGCATATAGTATCATAACAAGAGATAGTTCAGGTAACGATTTGTTTGTTTTAAGAAATGACGGACTTGTATTATTTGGTACAAATGCAAGGGCAAGTTCGCCATATACTTATAATGTAACTTACAATCCAAGAACTGCGGGCTTAGGTCAAGGAGGCGATTTTGGTTATATAACGTCAACTAGAGAATCAAAAGGAAATATAGAAACTATAAAAAATATAGATTTTATTAATCAATTAAACCCCGTCTCATTTAACTATCGTAAAAAAGATACTCATAATAAAGAATTTATTAATGAATTATATGAAGATATTTATTATGGATTTATTGCAGATGAATTAGAAATAATAGACAAAAATTTAGTATTTTATGACGATTTAAAAGACGGAAGTAAAAAATTATCAGGTGTTCATTATAATAGTATGATAGCTTTATTAACAAAAGCAGTACAAGAATTAAAGGCAGAAGTTGAAATTTTGAAAGCAAAATAATATGACTATATTTTTAACCATAGTATTTTTAGTTCACTTAATTAGTTGGGTTTTATATCAAAAGCACCAATTTAAAGAACGTGACCTTTACGAAATAAAACCACAGGAAGCATACGAGCAAAATAAGAAATGGCATTTTTGGAAGGGTATAAACCATATTTCAGTTTATGTATTGGTTTGGTCGCTTTATGGTTTATGGTCAATGTTTTTATTTGCGACTGCTTTTTGGTTTGGCTTTGACATTCTTTGCAATGTTATTGTTTTAAAAAGACCTGCGTTTTATGTAGGGGTAACCGCTGATACAGATAAATTTATCAGAAAGGTAGCTGAATTTATAAAAATAAAACCTGAATATACTTCGGCATTGATAAAAATACTAATTTTGATAATATTATTAATTTTAAAATAAACACTATGATTACTTTGAACGAACAACAATTAACAGAACTAAACCAATTTTGTCAGGAACTTCCAACAAAATACGGAGTGCCTTTATTACAATGGTTTAAGCAAATTCAAGACGAACAAAACAAAGAAACAAAAGATTCAACTAACAATCCAAACGACCCTAATGCAAATTTAGGATAATTTAAAAGAATGACACCGCATAGCAATCAAGCCGACATAGGCACAGGAATAAGCGTTTTAAGCGCTATTGTAAGTATTTCAACAATTCAACCCGTAGTTACTTTATTTGCAGGTTTGATTGCTATTAT
>Ga0114979_10000301_pt1 | contig 32680 bp, 31 predicted proteins | sample S_140625_EF_Meta_FD_87315 | JGI IMG/M metagenome (GOLD analysis project Ga0114979, IMG submission 87315) | Freshwater microbial communities from Lake Simoncouche, Canada to study carbon cycling - S_140625_EF_MetaG | ecosystem: Environmental > Aquatic > Freshwater > Lake | place: Lake...
AAATGGGGATTATGGATATGGCCTGTTCTCTTACTGAGGCCAAGGAATCCAGGATCGCCAAGAAGACCGATGGTTCCAAGACCAAAACTGTGCGCGGAATTGCGAATTTCATCGATGCGAATTTCAGCGGGACTGCCCAGTCCAAGGATTGTATCCTCATTTTATGTGAGGGGCTTTCAGCCTTGTCGGGTATTGTTTCCGGATTATCGAGCGAGGATCGTAATACTATCGGAATTTATCCTCTCAAGGGAAAATTGCTAAATACTCGCGGCGAAACCGTCGCCAAGGTGGCGGGTAATAAAGAGATTACGGATATCAAGAAAATTCTGGGCCTAGAAACGGGCAAAACCTATTCATCACTCGATGATGTCCATCGATCCCTCCGTTATGGCAAAATCATGATTATGACTGACCAGGATTTGGACGGGTCTCATATCAAGGGTCTCTGTATCAATATGTTCCATAGTGAGTGGGCATCGTTGGTCAAGATCCCCGGATTCATTTCGTTCATGAACACGCCCATTTTGCGTGCCAAGAAGGGCGCACAAGTCCGTCTGTTTTATAACGAGGGTGAATATGAAACGTGGAAACACGGCCTCCCCGGAGGCAGCACCCAAGGATGGACGATCAAATATTTCAAGGGTCTGGGTACCTCGACCTCGGCCGAATTCAAGGAGTATTTTGCCAATAAAAAGATCGTCAATTTCGCCCACGCGGGTGCGACGAGCGACAATGCCATCGATATGGTGTTTAACAAGAAGCGCACAGATGATCGCAAGAGTTGGCTCGAGAATTACGACAAGACCGCCCATTTGGATACGTCGCGGGAGGTGGTCCCATTTGACGATTTCTTCCATCGCGATATGATTCATTTCAGTACGTATGATTGCGCGCGTTCGATTCCCAATATGGTCGATGGTCTCAAGATTTCTCTCCGTAAAATCCTGTTTAGCGCATTCAAGCGTAAGCTGACGTCGGAGATCAAGGTTGCACAATTTTCCGGATATGTTTCGGAACATTCGGCGTATCACCACGGTGAGGCGTCGCTCAATGGGGCCATCGTGAATATGGCGCAGAATTTTGTCGGGTCCAATAATATCAACTTGTTGGAACCCAATGGTCAATTCGGTTCTCGTTTGGCGGGTGGCGATGATAGTGCCTCAGAGAGATATATATTTACCCTCTTGAATCCAATCACTCGTTCCATCTTCCCCGAGGCTGACGACGCGGTCCTGAACTATTTGAACGATGATGGAACCATGGTCGAGCCGGAGTATTATGCGCCCATTATTCCCTTTGCTCTCATCAATGGAATTTCCGGTATTGGGACGGGATTTTCGTCCAGTATTCCGGCGTTTGATCCCAAACAGATTATCCGCTATCTGCAAAACAAACTCCTTGGAAAGGAGACTCTCGGTCAAGAGGATTTCGTCCCCTATTATGAAGGTTTCAAAGGTACCATTGGGCGCGTGGCGGATCAGAAATTCTTGGCGCGGGGGGTTTATACCAAAGTGGCCGAAGACAAAATCCGTATTACTGAATTGCCTGTAGGAACCTGGACGATGCCTTATACCACATTCTTGGAAGGATTGATGGATGGGGGGGTGGATAAGGCGGGGAAAAAGATCGCGCCCGTCATCAAGGATTTCACCTCGATGAGCACGGAAGTCGCCGTAGATTTCACCGTGACATTTCCCAAGGGCCGTTTGGCAGAATTGGAGGCGGATAGGGCGGTCGATTCTTCCGGAAATGTTTTGGGAAGTGGTGTGGAAAAAATGTTGAAATTGACGACAACGATTTCGACGACGAATATGCATATGTTTAACGCTGACTGCCGACTCCATAAATATGGTTCGGTTCCTGAGATTATCGAGGATTTCTATTTGACGCGAATCAAGATGTATGAGAAGCGAAAGGCGCATTTGGTGAAGGATATGCGCGCACTCTTGGTGAAATTATCGAATCGGGCGCGATATATTTTGAGCAATCTAGACGGATCAGTAGATCTTCGTAAAAAGTCGGCTGCACAAGTGACGGAATTGCTTACCCAGGCCAAGTATGATCCAATTGATGGCGACTTCAAGTATTTGATCAAGATGCCTATGGATTCGGTAACGGAGGAGAATGTGGCCAAGATTCTAAAAGAAAAAGCGGATACGGAGGAGGAATTGGCGACATTGATGGGTACAACTTTGGAGAAAATATGGCTGAATGAATTGGCGACATTGGAAAAAGAATATGATGTCTATAAGGTGAAGAGACAGAATATTCAGGCGGCTACTGGCGGAGGCGGTGGTGAGAAAAAGACCGCGATTAAGAAGCGCGTGGTTGCTGTGAAAAAGTAGATCGAAGGGATCTAGTATATAGATAATAGATACATGGTGGATTTTGACAAAATATTTTTATTCGATGAGTTCCATATTTGCCAGTTCTTTGAGATATCGCTGGCTACATGTCTCTACTAAAAGTCCATTGGCATAAATTCCATAATTTCCGCAATAGTCTTCGTTTTCCAAGGCCAAATGGTATATGGTATATGTTCCGGGAATTTCATATACAGATGCCCTTTCATCGCAACAAGCCGGCAAACGATATTTTTCATCTGTTACATATAAAAATCCATTTACTTCATTGGCATTTTCCTTTTCTTGTGAATTTTTAAAATCATTTACTAATATTGAATGACAACCAGTAATAACTAGATCTTCGAATATCTCGGGATATGTTTTTCGAGAACATTTATATAATTGATCTTTGATTCTTTTTGTATCACACGGATGATATATTGATCTTTTACCTATCATATCAATTGAAACATAATTATTTCTATATGTTTTTACCAAATCCCCTGGTCTCAAATCTTGAATAGGAATATATCCTTGAATTGTTAAAATCTTGGAATCCTCTTTGAAACATATCAATTTTTCAGCTGTTGTAAAAGTAAGTGGAAGAGTATCAACGATGGTTTGATTTATTCCGCTATATTGTATATTTCGATTTACATTAAATGCATATGGAGTAGATGGTGTTAAATCTTTAACAAATAATGGTATTGTGAATGGTGATGGAATTGATTGATTTATTTTAGATGTTATACTATTACTAATATCATATGAATAACTATACGTAGCTAATGTCGATAATGATATGTCTATTATAACATAAAACATAATTGTTGTAGATGTTAATATAATATTGACAACCGGCAGTGCAATTGGAGTTATGTTATAACTCACATAATTATCAATTACTGATATACCAGATACTATTGCAGTTCTACGAAATTGAATGGAATTACTAACATCGGGTAAAAATCCATTTACAAAAAATGGATTTTGTGTTATTATTTGTGGTGTAGTTAAAATGGTAGCCCCTACTGTAGTTAAATATGAATAAGATATTGGATAAGATAATGGATTTGATATTGTTGTATCTTCATAAGAAAATCTAGCATTATTTGATGATGTTAATAATTTTGTTACTAAAGGGTTTTGTACTGTATTAAATTGAACGATTGTTTCATCAATAACAGTAGATATTATATTATTTGGTATAGTTACATTACGATATATCTTTAAATTAAATGTAGTATTTTCAGATAATTCGGATATTAAAAATGGTGTAGATAATGTTAGACTTGTTGGATTAATATTCGATAGACTCCATGCATATGAACATGGAAAATTGTTTGAAAAGGGTGTTGCTGATGGATCTGTAATAGAAAATACAGCATTATTTGATGATGTAAATAATTTTGATGATTGCACTGATTGTATTGTAGCGAATGTAGTTATTAATGTATCTATATGTTTAATCGCTCGTGTATTTGAAGATACAATTCGATATAAATATAAATTAATGCTATTAGCATTAGTAGTTAAACCAGATAGTAAAAATGGTGTAGATAATGATATATTTGATGCGTCAGTAATATTATTATAATCCAATTGTAATAAGCTCCATGAATATGAATATGAAAATTCGATTTGTAAAATAGGTGCTGAATCATCGGTTGCAGAAAATACAGCATTATTTGAGGTTATTAATATTTGCGATAATATTGGATATTTTATTGTAGTAATACTAGTACTGATTAAATCAGAAAAACTACTGGATATAGGGTACGCAATTGTAGGAATCGTTGTTATATTCCGGTTAAACGTAAATATATATTGCGTATTTTCTTGTAAATTTGGACCTAATGTTATTATTAAATTATTATCAAATGTTGGTATATTTTGGGAACTATAAATAGAATCATTCAGAGATTGTTTATGCAAAGTATATGAATATGTTATTAAACTATTATTTATTGAATTTGCGCTTGGATCTGTAATTAAAAATGTAGTATTATTTGATGTTGTTAATACATTTGTGATTTGTGGCAATGGAAGAAGAGTTATAAAATTTAAGGGCGTTTGTTCTGAAAGTGTTGAACTTGAAGATAAATATCGGTCTAATATTAATGTATAGACAGTACTAGGAAGTAAGTTTTCAATTAATATGGTAGTATTTGCATAAACGGGTTGGTTAGTTATTATATTTAAGTTACCACCTGGATTTGGTTTAATAATACTATAAGTATATGTGAAGGTTGAAGGATTTGCTTCTGAAATGTAAAATACGAAATTGTTTGATGTTATTAATGTTTTTATATCAGGCAATGAAAGTGTTGTATAAGTAATGCTTTGTGTATTAACTGGCAGTAGATCGTCGTTAAGACCATTAGATGCTCTATACCACGAATTTGTTACATCCCATCTTTGAAGATTGAAATTATATGTTCTACCAGGTGACAATGAATTAAATGTTAATATAGAATTGTTATTTGAATCAAATGAAAGTGAATTTCCACGATTACCTGTAGAACTACTATACTTATACGAAAAACATCCTGATGCGACATCATTAATTGTTATTGTAATAGAAGATGATGTTATATTTGATACAATAATTGTTGCCACTGGTAGGTTTGAATAATTAGGTATATATTCATAAAATGATTTTACCAATTGTTGTGCTAATCCTCCCCATATTAACAAACATGCGGCTAATGTATTATAAGTGGATCGTGAGTCAGGTTTTGTTATCCCTGTACCATAATATGGAGTACTAGTTGTACGTGTTTGATCAACGTTAGGAACCAAAACAGTTGTACCACCACCACCATAACCACTAGTACCAACATTACCATACATAATCGTTAATAATAATATTACAACATTATTCCAATAGTTGGTTAAAATAGCTTTAATAATATTATCACGGTCTGACAAAAATGTATTATATTTATATGCATATTTGTATGAACCGCTTGGTTTAAAATAATAATCGAAATCAGATAACACTGAATTAATCATATTATTTACTATATATGCACTTTGAAATTGATACGATGTATTCGTAAAAAAATTAACATTTGTTTCTGAAAATTCTCCTGGAAAATTTTCTTTTCTACATATAAATCCACTGTTTAATAAATGCACAAAATAAGTCCTCATTCTATTTTGAAAATAATCTAGATCATTACGTATTTCATCGGTTTCATAATATGGAATATTATTAGTCAAATTAGATATATATACAGATGATTTAAGAACACGCGTTGCATTGCAATAAACATAATTATTAGTTCCACTAGTAAATGATGTACCATTTCTGTCAGTTACATTGAATACATTTGATACTCTATTTCGATCATTTCCTTGAAGACTAGGATCATGAAGTTTTTGCACACCAGGACATTTAAACCCGTCATCAGCGTCAGCAATTTCATAAATATATGCACGAGCTAATGAACCGATCGTATCAGAACAATTAAATGGTAATTCAACATTAACTCCAGTTCCCCAATAATTTATAATTGAATAATTTTTTTTAGTAACAACATTTTCACCACACCATGCAACATTTGTTGTATGTAATATACCATTCTCATCGGTTGCCATAATATATTATTTATTATAATATATTATAAGGTTTATATTTTTGTATAAATAACTAATAAATTATTCAAAAATATGCATTTTCATGTCAATTAAGGTCTATTCGTGCATAAATACATTTATGCACGAGTCTGTTTGGATATAGGTCTCTCAAAGAGGGTGGGTGTTTTGTATCCGCAAACTAAATATGTGTATGGATACAAAAACACGGATAGACCATTCTTTGGATCTCGTCATTACACCTTTTCTCATTTAAAACGCCCATTTTACTGGACAAAAAATAAGAAAAAATGTAAAATCAATAGTAGGAATTTCACCTACGATGGTCTAACTTTTTCCTCTGATAAAGATGTAACTTCACCGCTGTATGGTGTAAAAGATATCCCGTCCGTAGAATAATTATATGACTCTGTATTCGTATTCGTATCCGTAAATACAACGGACACAATCGTTAAATCCTGGGCATTTTCGGTTGCAACCGAATTTATTATTACTGGCATTTTTCTTATTTTTTCTTATTTTTTCTTATTTTTTCTTATTTTTTATCATACATATTATTTTATACCGCTTTGCGTGAAATTCATATATTTTACCACGGCAATTTGAGTCCCCAATAATTCTTGGACACTCATCACTGAAAACCATTGATATTTCACACGGCGTAAGATTTCATCCCGAGGAATAAGAATGCCGAATGTACCACCAACATCCAATCCCAATGGGTTTGTATCACTAGATTCAGCCAGCATATCTTCCATCAAAATGGGTTTTCCATCGCGCGCATCCTTCACCCCAATAAAACGTCCATCCACCAATACCATTTTCCCAGCATATACTTGTCCATTACACCATTGCGATAAAATATCGAAAAAATCCATTTCCGACGATGTATTCGCCACTAATTTCTGTTCCCACAAAAATCGAGACATTGCCTTTACAGTTTCACTCTTTTTCGCGGATCCCATGAACCCCGCATCCGCGGTAAAAACCATTTTATTTCCATCGCGACCCAAAATCTTGGACTGTCGATTCATCTTTTCCATGACAAAAGGAGTATTGTTCTTAATTCCCTCCAAATAAAGGGGTAAAAGATTTCGCATACATAAAAAAGAATTGGGCACAATCATTCCACCATACACATACAGCAATTCCGCAAGAGCCAATTGCCGATAATATCCCCTCGATGGTTCAGGCATCTTAGAAATATCGATGGTCCAATCGGGTAATAACCGGCTAAAGGAATCGTCATCTATCAAGCAAATATTGAAATCGTCAGCGCAATGCTGAATAATCGATTTTACTGTCAAATGCAAATAGGGTTGATTGAGATCGAGAGAACTACGAGATCCGAAACTCTCCCATTTGCGCGCATTGTATTCATAGGTCGTATGTATCCAAATTTTCGGGCGGTTGTATCCGTAGAGCGGACTCTCATTGAGTAGGTATTTACGGATCAGCTCATCTTCTTCGCTATTTGATCCGTCACCTAAAAACGACGATTTTATTTTCGGTGCGACATAACTTGCCAATAGGACGAGACCCAGTGCCAAAAAATAATGAGACATATTTTTCGTATTTAACATGATGATATCTATTTTACCGAATATCTCTTCTTATATATCTTATATAATAATAATCCATATTTTTATTATTATATGTTCCGTCCGCGACCTAGTCAAAAATACACGTAAAACTCTATATTATAATTGGATTCATTGTATTTGATTTGCGACGAAAACATGACGCCATTGCTCTTACATATTTGACGGACTAAATTGGTAAAAGAATTATACGTCATTTTTCGTGTCACGTAGAATTGTTTGCTGGAGTGATAATATTCCAATATTTCCATCAAAAAGGAATCATGGTAATGATGAAACATCATTTTTTTATAGGTATTCATATCCAATAAATAACATTTATCCGTTTTTAGACAACATTTATCCAATAAGTCAAATAATATTTTTATTGGAACATTTTTACGAAAAATTTGTTTTGACATTTGTTTTGTAAATGACTGTTCTATACTAATATAATTATTCTATTTTTATTTGCTAAATATTTGCGCTATTGTTTCTATCATCTCTTTCATGTCTTTCAAAATCTGAATAATACAATCGTCCTCAGGATCTTTATATTTGGTAGATTCGATCGATACGGTAGATGCATATTCAACCGTATCATAAAAGTCTTCATCTGTATCTGGATCCAGATACGAATGATGAATGGGTATATTATTTATGGTTTCTTCTTCTAATTCTGGTTCAAAGATTTCAATACAAATCCCGATTCGATTACATAATTCATGACCATGGCTACAATTTTTTACAGGATAACAATGATGACATCGTCCATTATAACAATCGCCTAAATCGCAATACATTATCCGTCGTTTATTTTTTATGGTATTATATACTAGATACAATAATAAAAAACGATAAAAACTAGTAAAATGGAAAATGAGAGAAAAATACAAACGAAGATAAAGTTAATAAATTCCACGGAAGAAGAAATTCGACAATATGTCCAAGATTTCGCGGGATCGAAAAATATTCGTTCCAAAGAGAAAAACAGGTTCGGTGAGGTTTTTACTCCGATCGAACTTATCGACGAAATCTTGGACGAGATTCCAATAGAGATATGGCGAAATCCAGATTCCAAATGGTTAGATCCGGCGGCAGGTATGGGTAATTTCTCTGCTCTGGTTTATTGCCGATTATTAAAAACATTGGCGTCCAAGATTCCCGATTTGGAAGCGCGTAAATCGCATATTTTGCAAAACATGTTATTTATGGTAGAACTCAATCCCAAAAATGGCGATCATATAAGAGATACGTTTGGCACCAAATGTAGTCGCCATATTTATCAGGCGGATTTTTTGTCCTGGGTTCCTGAAGGAGGGTTCGACGTAATCATGGGAAATCCCCCTTTTCAAACGGCAAAACATTCTTCTTATTCTGGTTCGGCCGGAGGCCGAACTCTCTGGGACCGTTTTTTAGATAAAATCTTGGGTCAAAATAGTACCGAAGGTCTCGTCGCTCCCGGGGGATGTTTAGCTTTTTTAACACCCGCTTCTTGGCGACGTCCCGAGGCTAAACTTTATCCGCGAATGACACGAGACCCTTTTCACCTATTGTATTTACATATTTACGGAAAGGCCGATGGTCGCCGTTTTTTTGGTATTCAATCCCGTTTCGATATTTATGTTTTACAAAAAGCCGAACCCAAGTCATCACCCAAAATCGTCGATGAATTGGGCGAGGAGCATCGCGATATTGATCCACGAAAATGGCCCTTTTTACCCAATTTTGCATTCAGTCCCATTAAGAAAATATTGGTATCAGATACCGAAGGGATCGACGTCCTATTCAGTCCCGGACTATACGATGCACGAAAATTAGTAAAACGAAAATCGCACAGTAAATGCAAACCCATCGTGCATAACATAACCCGGCGTGGTTTAGGCGTGCGTTGGTTTTGCGGTAATTCCAACGTGGGTAAAAATGCGTCCCAACATGGACCCAAAGTCCTCCTCAATTTCAATGAAAAACAATACCCCTATAATGACTATCTTGGACAATATGGAATGTCACAATTGACATTTGGTATTCCGATCCGATCCAAGAAAGAAGGGGAAGAATGGATCCGGGCATTAACCAGTCCAGCATTTACGGAAATATTACGTGCCACTAAATGGGGGTCTTTTCAGACGGATTATCGTATGTTTCGCTATTTTTCCAAGAATTTTTACAAGGACCCCCTTTTTGCCTAGATCTATGATATTTTATGCATTTTGGTAAAATGCATTTTGGTAAAATGAATTTTGGTAAAATATTATATAGAAAAATAATATTACAAAACAAAAACAAAAGGTCACAATGTATTTAGGATTATCGGTTTCAATCCGTGAAATTCATCGAATCTTAGGTCTCGATATGGAAATAATAGGATTTCATATTATGAAAAAATACAAATCCAATGGTGAATGGATTCCAAATCGATATTTTATCGATGAAATAAATAAACATTTCATGGAATGTCAGGTAGAATTGCGGTTGTTTCCTATGAATGATATATGTCAATATTCCGAATCAATCATTATCGGATATAATATACCATCAGCAGACCAACACATCAATGTTGATGAGTTTGTCCAACTATTGATAGATTTGAAGGCCCGTTTTACGGATGAAATGGATACACTTGGTGCGGATTTGAGTGAAATCATGTTGGATGATGAAATCATTGTAAAAAATCCTGCTATTCCGTTTATTATTCGTTGTTAATAACGACGTAATTTGGATAAACATCGGATTTATCCAACCAATTATATATTCGGAACACCCTCCACCAGAACATGTTTCGCTCTTTGTATGAGCATCGGCATGTAAATCTTCATCGATTTCGTAGAATTCGATCGGTAAATCTCCATACTTTTCTTGAATCTTGGCCAAGATTGTAAAATATAATTCCCACTTTTCCCATTCTTTTTTGTTTGATTTTACATGGTTTTTGTAGATATCCGATGCCATACGATCAGTTTCGAATAATTCAATAAACGAATTTGCGTTCCAATCGGCTACCATAATTTTTTCATTGTATGGTTGAACATCGATCAATAATACATGTCTCATTTTGGCAACAGGAAGGGTCACTAATGTCGGACCCGGTTTTATTTTTTTGACAAAGGCGTCGATTTTTTTGGGATTTGTTAGAATATCCTTCATATTTTTAGCGTTGCCATCACTACTAAAACCCGCAAAAGATATCTTTCCTAAATTCAGCATTTTTATTTCTACCATACTTTTCACACTTTTTTCTGGAGTTACCGTTGGAGTAACCGTTTTTCTGATCGTTCGGTTTTTGGCTTTTTTATTCGATTGTGTTTTATTCGCATTTTTTGTATTTTCCATTTATTATTTGGTAGTATATTTTTTCCCATTTTTAAGGTCTATCCGTGTTTTTGTATCCAAATGGATACAAAAATGTGGATTGCCTATATCCTTTTCGTGCATAAATGTATTTATGCACGAATAGAGATTAAGGTCTGTATCCGCAACAAAGGATAGAGATACAAAACACCCACTCTCTTTGAGAGACCTAAAACCCGTGTATAAATCTATTTATACACGGATGTAGATTACATCATCATCATTTCATGTTTCCCGTTTTCTCCCTAATTTTTCCCATCCAATAATCCAATCGTAATTTCTCCCGATGAAAAGTCCTCGTTTCAAAGTCCGCAATAACCCTACGCATGTTTTCTGCGGTGACTTCGTTCCATTCTCTCACAATCCAAACAGGCAATCCTTCAAAAAGAGGGTCCAATGGTGATGTCCTAACGATAGGAATGCATCCCAAAACCAGTGCCTCCCAGGTTCTATGACAATCGAGCCCCCCTCCGTGTGGCGACGCCACAAAAACAAAATCGGTCTGCTTTTGCCATGTATCTTTGCGCAAAATATGCTCCGGTTCATAATAAACACAATCCTTGGGTAATTGCACGATCGCATTTCGTCGATCCATCGCAAAACGCGTATTCATGGCAAAATGGAAATTCGAATAGGCAACGGTTTTGTATTTCCGTTGAGACCAAGGTTTAGACCAGGTTGATACAATACCCTCCAATTGGGCCTCTTGTTCAACCGGAGTCGTTCGTGGTCCCCATGCCATCGTGCGTTCAGACATTGTATGATAATCGAGACCGATAGGCATTTGTGAAAGCTTGGGATGGTCGATACAAATACAATTTTGCGCGAACCAATGAATAATTTTCGGGTTTTCGATAAACATCAAAAATTCGTTCTTACTGCTAAACATATCTTGCCAACAACAAACGTCGCAATCACCGGAAACCAAAACTATTTTCGCGGATATCCCAAATAGCAATTTTCGAAATTCGGGAATGGCGGCATTACAAATATAGAGGATATCACCATCGACCAAATCTTGTTCGAAATGGTCGTCATAACCATTAATAACTCGAATACTGGATCGAGGTGCGCGTGAATAGACGGTGCAAGATTTCATAATTCCCCTAGATCCCACATATTTACAGTGGTTTTCGGATGACTCTTCTATAACATTCATATTTTTGTAAAATAAAAATATGAAATTTCTTTATGTCTATTTTTACCTAAAAACACGTATTTTCAATTAGTTGGCTATATGATTAGGTAGATCTGGTTTTTCAATAAAACTGTCAAATTTTAGTTGTTATTATTATGCTAATAAAATAAAACCACTTCTACCTAATCATATAGTAGGCGTTATCAAATAATGGAATACAATATTTCCGTCATGAAATTCACCAAAATCATCAACATTGTATTTTATTGAATTTAATCCATTATACATAAAATCGTTTCTCTTCGCTAAATCTATATTTCTCATGTTATTCGACTGATCATTATAGAATGCAATATTTTCTTCAATGATAAATTGGTTATTAAATAAATGATCCGGTTTAAAAACATTGATATTATTTTGATTAATTCTGTGTAAAATAGCCCAATCATCGCCCCCCCAACCTTCTAAATCATTGGGAAAACCATTAATCGTTTTATATGATCCCGCGTCAAACACGCACGCAGATCCCAATACCGGGCAAGGAACACTAAACAATTCAAGAAATCCTTCTTTAAAATTCAATATTTCTTCCGGAAACTTTCGCGATAAATTAAATGTATAATCAACATTCATATGAATATATTTTTTCGAAGAGGAAGTAAAAATCTTTTCAGATTCCAAGAAAGCGGCATTTAATAATAATCCGCGATTAAATTTCTTATCGTTGTTTTGTTCGCTTATAACAATTTTGTAATCTATATTATTTTGTTCAAAATAGGTCTTAAAATTGATGATTGTTTTTTGTAATTGATTTCGTCTAAATTTTTGTATGCCTCTGGCACGGTAAGATACTAATATGATAAACATTATATTATATTATGCAGATAATATATAATGTTTATGAACGAATATTTTTTATTTTATTCTTTTTACCCTAAATGGATTATGATTAGGTAGATCTGGTTTTATTTCCACATTATAAAATAAATTACGTATAAAACAATTTATATTATTAGCATAATAGCATTGAATAAAATATAATAAATCACTAAACAAAATAGATCTATTGAAAAAAACCACATCTACCTACCGCTAAAATATGATTAGGTAGATGTGGTTTTGTTTCCACATTATAAAATAAATTGCATATAAAACAATTTATTTTATTAGCATAATAGCATTGAATAAAATATAATAAATCACTAAACAAAACAGTTATATTGAAAAAAGCCAGATCTACCTACCGCTACGCTAAAATGGATATTGAAAATTATCATGTTGGACCTCCAAATGTAATATTTTTTATCGTTTTTCAATATTTTTCAATATTCAATAATTGTTTTATATTATCAGATATATTGTCTAAAGTTAAAGGGACATAATCATTGGTATAAATCGGTTTATTGATCATTTCGATAAATAATTCGTCATCGTTTAATATCTTTATAATTTTGTCGATCGCTTCATTAATATCATTCATGTTAAAACTATTCACATTTATAAATCGTTCTTTGTTGAAATATTCTCCTACATTATCGGCTCCCCAATAAATTGGTATCGTATTTGCAGAAAATCCGTGTAAAATTTTTTCTGTAATGTAATTATCATTCTTCGAATTTTCCATAGAAATAATAAATTTATACTGCGAAACAAATTCAATGAATTTCGGTGTGCAAATAGGATATTTTACACGTTCTACATTATTTTTATAGTTTCCTGCAAAATCGATTTTCACCTTTTTATTGAGTTCGTCGATGAAAAAATTCCTTCCTTCGGAATCACCCCCATTTGTAATAATTACACAAACATCCTTTTTTGGTATCATTACATTTTTTGTATCATATACATGTTTTTTGAATTTATGCGTAAAATCAAAACAATAAGAATAAAATATATAAAGTGGGAAATTTACAACATTCAAAGAATTATTGTCATTTTTACTTTTACCCTTTAATATACATGAATAATCCTTCAATCTTGCATTTCCAAGACCCCCCCTTACAAATATGGATAAACGGCGATCGGATTCTCCTATAAATAGAAATGAATATGACCATTTTTTACTATATAATAATGTATTTTCTCCAAAAATGCTCTCAAATAATATATCACTATTTTCAAAAGTTCCGATTTCAATAGGTTCGTTAAAAACATTTTTAAATAAATTGAAAAAGGTTGATAAATCTTGGTCGTGGAAAAAATTATTAAAATATAATTTCATTTTGTATTATATCTTTATCTAACAAATATATAATAAATTATGAACGTAAATCCCTACGATGAAATTATACAAAATTTATACGTCGGGGGTGAAATCGCCTCGGTAAAATATGGAGATCAATTTGACGTAATTATTAATTGCACACCAGAACTCCATTTTCCACTCAATTGTAAAAAAGGGTTTCGAATTCCTGTTCATGACGACCCATCCATGGCCGAATATATGTATCAAATATTGAAACAATATAATGTATTGGAATTTATAAATAAAGAGATTTCTGCGGGAAGTCGAGTCCTAGTACATTGTCATCAAGGGATGCAACGATCGTGTGCAGTGATCGCATGTTATTTAATTCGATACAATAACGGATTAAGTCCGGATCGCGCGATAGAATATGTAAGAACGCGTCGTCCGATTGCGTTTTACACAGGGGTTAATTTTCTATACGTAATCAATCGAACATGGATAAATACCTAGGTATAAAAAGCTAAACGTTTATTTCTGATTATCTCTTTATCGGGTAATTCATTGATTTCTATAATTGATTTTTTTGTTATTGCATTTGCATATTCTATGGGCGATTGACCGCATAATTTTATCCATGCAAAATGATCCATTCCTCGGAATTTACCCAAAGCGATCGACCAATCTTTATCCGTTTTTTCGCCAATATGCCGACAACCATTTACATTTGTCATAGTAACGTGTTTTATCCATGGTCCAGATTTAGAAACCATTGCATAAAAAGTTGATAATGATTTCCAAGAAATAATCTGAATTTTATCATTAGGTCGTCGATATTTACATTGTATAGCATAATATCCATCGCCTTTTCTAGATATCAAATCGATACCATAATCATTTTTTGTTAGATGGAATGATATCTTTAGCTCTTTGGGAAAATCCTTGTAAAACCATACTTCGTCGTGTTCAAGTATCTTTTGTAAATACAAATAGCAAAATGATTCAAATAAATCGCCCTTCTTCTTTTTGTTTTTTTCTTTTTCTTTTAGTTCCAGCATAGTATGAGCAGTACCACTTTCTACATAGGTTTCTATATCTTGCATCAAAATGTCAAATTTATTTTTTTCCGAATTTGTGGTAATACTTCGAGAGATCAAATCAACAATAATGTTACAATTCTCCATTGGCTATATTATGTATAGTACAATAAATAGTCTGTATGTATATTTTTACTATTATTGTGTTTTATCCTCAACTAAATAGTGTTGAACTGCCGTCAATTTATAATCACTGCTCTTGCGAGTAGTAGGCATTATATACTATTAAGTTAAAAAATTGATTGTGATTAGTTGTTTGTTATACAACTCAATAACACAATACACAAATATAACAAATGACACACATTTTATCTCTTGGTGCGATCAACAACCATACTGGTGAGTATGTTTGTCCTAAAATAGCAAACAATAAGGACGACTACATTTGCCCGGATTGTAATAGGGATTTAATTTTTTGTAATGGTGAAATTATACGCCCTTATTTTAGACACAAAGTTGATAGCGTTAATCCATGTAACCGTTATAGCAACCCAACCGAAACACAAATTCATAAAGATGGTAAAATGGTAATGAAATCTTTGTTGGAACGCAAAATACCATTGTCGTTTGTTAGAAATTGCTGTTCGTGTAAAAAAAACGAGGAGTATGAAATACCTGAAATGACCGAAAGTTCAAAGATAGAACTTGAATATCATTTTGATTACAATGGCACAAAAATAGCAGATGTTGCATATATTGAGAATGACGACATCTTATGTATATTTGAAATATGTAACACACATAAAACATGTAGAGAAAATAGACCTGAAGATTGGTTTGAAATTGACGCAGAAACGCTAATTAAATTAGCAAACGACAATAGTACATCTCATATAAAAATACCTTGTATAAGATGTGAAAAATGTGATGATTGTATTGAGAAAGAAGAAAAGGAAAAAACACAAAAATTAGAAAGAACAAAATACGAAAAAATAGAAAAAATAAATAACGCAATTGACAGATGTAAAAAATCGTTTGTTGAGGTAGATATGGATTGGATGTATGAAGACAATAAAAGTCAAAAAAATAGATTAAGCGCATTATATACACAATTGGAGTTTGTTGAAAATAATATTGAATATAGCGAATGTGGAAATAATATTTATAAAATTATACATCCATTAACTAAACAATTTGTTAAAATAAGTTCTAAAAATAAGGTTTTTGTAAATGGTAAATGGACTGATATAACTTTTACCGATATTAAAAAATGGTATAACAACGATACAAATAACAAAATTGATACTGATAATAAAAAAAAGGAGCTTATAAATAATGGAAACGCATTAAAATATTCTTTGACTGCTATAAACAAAACCGAACGAAAAAATATACTATCAAAGTATTTACAGAATAATATGATTGGTGAAATAAATGAATTGGACAAACGTTACTTTATTCAATTATATCATAAATTTTATTCATATGAAGACGGAAGAAGTAAATTTAGAATTGACGATATACAAAAAGTTATGATATCAAGTGGTGATTATGGTAGTAAGTGTTTTACTTTATTAGTTGATAATAAAAAGCACTCTATTTCTATAAAAAGATTTAATTAATTGCTGCTATGCTTTGCATCATTCCTACTATTGATTTTATGCTTTTTTATTTTTTTATTTCATTAAGGTCTATCTGCGGTTCTGTAGCCAATTGGCTACAAAACCTTGAATATCCTATATCCAAACAGACTCGTTGATAAATATATTTATCCACGAATAGAGATTAATCTACATCCGGGGATAAATACATTTATCCCCGGGGTTTAGGTCTCTCAAAGAGGGTGGGTGTTTTTGTATCCGCAAACTAAATATGTGTATGGATACAAAACACGGATAGACCTTAAAATCGGCGTTTGAAATGTAAAAAGGTGTAATCTACATCCGTAAATAAATATATTTATCCCCGGGGTTAAGCATTAGAACCACGGTTTTTGTTCCAATTGTTTATATACTCTGTCGGGTTGCATCGGCAACTGCATTGGAACAACCAATGTACTTTGGTCCTGCATATATTTCAAATAAGCGACCGATTCACCATAGACGTCGGGAACAAGAGTATCCAAAACGATTTTATTTAGCCGTTCAATTTGTCCCCGGATATTGTCCGGTTGAAAAAGGGCAAACTGTAGAAATGTCGATCGCATCACGAGTTTGATACTCGTCGGATCCTGTGGAGGAATTGCAATCGTGTTTTTCGACATTGCATAAACCCCCGCACGTAAGCCGTTTTGTATGATCTGGACATTTTCAGCTGAAAAGAATGCTCTCGAAAGGATTGTATCCTCTAATTCGCCATTTAGGGCTTCGCGATATTCAGTGACCTTGTTTTTGATCGGATTACGCTCTTGCATTTGAAAACGGGCATTGGGATTTTCGGGTTCTATAATATTGACACGGCCATTATATCGACTCATATTTTCTGGAGATAAAATGGAAAAATTATTATCATAACTTGTAAGTGATAGAGGATTATTCATGTTTTATTACTGTATTTCTAGAAATTTATCTCGAGATAAAATAATAAGAGTTGGATAAAATGAACACATTTCAGATTATTGTTTTAGTAATAGCCACCGTTTTGCTGATTTTAATTCTAACCTTTTTCGGCGTCATGTTAAAGTATAACAGGTCCGGCAAAAGCACCGCATTTCCACCCAATTATGGCACATGTCCCGATTTTTGGAATCTAGCGCAAGACGGAAGTAGCTGTATTATTCCCGGACCAACATCGCTAAATACTGGTGATTTATATATTCCCGGAACCGGGAGTCTAACACAGTCGGTGCAAGGTACAACCGGCTATATTTTCGACAATTCTAGCAATAAGGCTATGATCAATTTCAATAACCCGGGTTGGACAGGGGTTTGTTCTTGGCAAACTTGGTGCAATAATAATGGCGTGGTTTGGGACGGAGTCAGTAACTATAACTCATGTCAATAGTATAATACAAAAGGGTCTTCTATGTAAAACATAATGTTTTGCATAGAATATATGCGAAATCTGGCATATCGGGTTCGAACCGACGACCAACGGATTTACAGTCCGCTACTCTTCCAACTGAGCTAATGCCAGATTTTATATAGAACCACCCACCCTTGGCGGTTCTCTCTAAATAAAGTGGGTGGCTTTATATAGGTTTTTATAAAACTGATAATTTTCTGCCTCTTATTTTTAATTTTACGTGAAAATGATTTTCGTCGATTCTTGTGTAAAACATCATTCATAAGGAAGCGAAGGTTATGGTTAAGGTCTATCCGTGTTTTTGTATCCGCAACGAAGTATAGGGATACAAAACACCCACCCTCTTTGAGAGACCTATATCCAAACAGACTCGTACATAAATACATTTATGCACGAATAGAGATTAAGATTAATCTCTAAAAATGCCATGAGGTGGCCCTCATCCGCCCTTTTGTTTTCTATGTTTTCGCGTCTTTTTTGCCGAACTCTTGGACTTGGATTTGGTAGAAGAAACCATTTTTGCCAATTTCTTGGAGGTTTTTTTCAAATACGCAACGACTTTGCCGAACATGGATCTATTAAATATACAATATGGAGATATATTTTTACGCACTATGTTCTGTTCATTACATATTTTACCACTCTGGCGGGTTCTCCATATAATTCATCCATACGTTGAATGGCAACCTCGCGTTGAACCAGGCGGCTTACATTTTCATCTTCATCTTCCATGATCATCGTTTCGTATTTTAATAGACGCACATTCTGAACGGCGGGAATATAATCATCGACTTGTAGTTTTACCGCATCTTGGAGAAAACGGCGATCACCCGTTTTCTTGTATTGTTCCATGATTTTATCAATATCTTCTTGGATCCGGGCGATTTCCCCCTCCTTCTTTTCAATATTTCTTTCGCGCGCCTCATTCGAAACAATATCATCGTATTTGTCCTTTTGTTTTTTATATTCTAAACTGGCCGAATTGAATTCTTCCAAGATTCTTTTGAAATCGCTCACGGCGACCCCCTCAGAAACATAATTAAAAAGCGTGTCCATTTTTTGAATAATAATTTTCTCCTTCAATTCTTGGACATGACCTCCATAAACCTGTAAAATATCATCTATAGGCATATAATTTCCATTGAAAATCTGGATATTGAGAGAGCAAGGTTTCACCGTATCTCCACAAACAGCCGTGTATTTACGATTATGGGTTTTGAAAATGGTCCCCACTTTACGCTGGCAATTGATACAGGGCGCTTTAACCGATTTTGCGCGCAAGGATTTCGCTTTCTTGGACCCCTCGATTTTGTTATAGGCGATCATGCGGAGTTTTTTGAGTTTTTGTTCATAGGCGCCCTTCAATTTGAAATATTCATTCAAAGTCTCTAAATATTCGAATTTTTTATCGGTCTTTCCAGGAACGGTCTCACCCGTTTTATAGGAAATTTCGGTAAAAGGATTATTTTCCATTTTTAGATCGACCAAGGTCTCTGGTACCCGTTCCAACATAAGGAGGGGGTTATTATTACAATGGAGCGACTTTAACTGGGGGGTGCTCGATAGATCCAGACGGCGTATTTGATTATCGTTACATTCGAGGGTTTCGAGAGATTCAGGTAAATGGTCAATCTTGGACAATCGATTGTCTGAAAGGCGTAATATTTTGACATTCGGAGCATGTTTTGCGTCGAAAGATTGTAGAATATTCCCGGTTAGATCTATTTCTTCTAAATTGGATCCAGAAGGTAAATCCATTTCTGCCAATAATTGATCGCGACAAATGAGACGTTTTACCGATACTGGAATATTGCGAAGTTCGACGATTTTACCGGGGTGAGTGATCTTTAGTGCGGAAACATTGGTAAAACCACGATCCTTTAATACGGAGAGGTCGAGAGATCCGGTTAAAGATTGCTGATCCATGATGATTTCTTTGGCGTGTTCCTTGGATAATTTTTCTAAAAGGGCCAAGAAATAATTTTGTGAGGTATCGATATCCGCACCTCCATTCAATATTTCTTCACGTTCTTCTTGTTTGTTCATTTTTCTCTTTCGAATCTCTTATGTTATCTTATGAAAATAAATATGCTCGATATTATATACAATATTATGATATTTATCATACATCATAATATATACACCTTTGGACATTATTCATGCGATAATAGTCCCTGTGTATGTTTGTCCATATTTTGAATAAAAATATCGAGCGATTTCACATTATCATTGGCCATTTCGTCGTCATTTAAAAAAGAGACAATGTCTAGAACAACCTTGATCTTTTCGGGTGTCCAAAGATCATTGAGTTTATGTGTCAATAAATCCGTATAAAAAACAGTGAATGAATCATCTCTAAATAGGGAGTTATAGATTTCTTTTACATAATTTTCGATCAATATATAGTAATAATTCAAACAAAGTTGGATGATTGGTTCGTTTGCATATGTCTCCAATAATTTTTCGATGCCTCTTTGCGCACATTCAAAGAGTTCTACGATTTGCGGGTTCTCCTCGCGATATTCTTCATTCATGAAATATTGGCAGGCCAATTGAATGGGATTGTATAAATATTGGAGGTCGTTTTTGGTGGATTTATTGATATAACGACAAAAGCCTTGAAAAGGACCGGGTTCCTGAATATGAACCACGTTGTTCTTTATTAGCAATTTTGTTCCGACGGGCTTGTTACTAATAATGGCGAGTTTGATAATGACTGATAGGGGATCCAATATTTTTTGGGTTATTGCCTCATCAGCATCGACATTTTTATTTGATAAAAAAGACGATCTTGATGAAGATTCGCCTTTGTCTTCACCATTGTTATCGCAATTATTTCCATTATCGTTGTTTGAATCATTCGATTCTTCTCGTCTATACGATCCTACGCCAAAGATTGATTCGATAGTTTCCATTGTTTTTGTATTCTTTGTAATATAATGTTAAACAATATTTTTTATATGGGTTTTTCTATCGAAAGTAAAATTATACCAAGTTTCGTTTCAAAGTCTTGGTCGAAACCCACCCTCCATCGCGATGAATCATAGAATGATCCCACCCATCCGAATGCCCCGCCACATATTCGGGTCTCTCAGTTCTCCAATGAGCGCGTCCAAATCGACTCATTGATGTATATGTTTGACCATCATCGCTACACAAAATGATGTTGGAATTTGCATCATAGGTTCCTGACCATTTTGTCTGGAGTTTTGGGTGTGTGTGTGTGATTTTTTCACCGTGATTGAATAATCTTGGCATGATCTTGCATCGGTATCTGGTTCCGGTATCAAGATGTGATACTATGGAGCTTGCAGTTGCGGTTGCAGTTGCAGTTGCAGTTGCGGTTGCAGTCAAGTAATCCATTGTGTCTATTATTAGTTTTAGGTTTTCGTTATTGTTGTAAAATCAATAATGAAAAGGCATTTCAATTTTCTAGGAACAGATAGAAACCGTAATCTACATCCGGGGATAAATGTATTTATCCACGGGTTTAGTTTGGATATAGGTCTCTCAAAGAGGGTGGGTATTTTGTATCCATACACATATTTAGTTTGCGGATACAAAAACACGGATAGACCTTAAATCAATTCGTTCCAACCAAATCGCGTAATCCGGGTTTGACTAGAGAAGACATCAAATTCTTTTGTTCAGCTTGGTAAAACCGTATTTTAGACAATATCATTTCTTGATCTCTAATTGCTTTTTGGTGTGCTTCTTCAGGCGTCGGTTTATTTTTATAGGAAAAATAAAGGGCTAAAGATACAATGGCGATAAAAATTACCAATATACCGATATTGAGAGTATATGAATAAATTCGAATGCGATTATTATGACACATTTGTAGTGCATCATAAATATAATATTTTGCACCGGATTCGATCAATATTGGTGTAGAACTCATATGACTACCAAATGTATATACATTTTATTGGTACAATTTTATTTTATTGGCATCGCATTTAGTAAATTCTTGGACACAAAGAATCTATTGATATCCTATAATGTCTCAAACAACATCGGTCACCGACCTAAATACGAATCCTCCTAAAAAAACGAGTTCTAATGGAAGTATATTTGGCCTGATATTAATATGTATTTTATTTGCGATTCCTCTAGGATTGGTGTATAATATGTTCTTTTACAAGAAAAAAGGGTTTATACCAAACCTATGGTTGGCCATTTTTACCTATTTACTGGGTTTTACGGCGACACTACTGTATTATCGAATTGTCATCATGAACGATCCCGAGGCGAAAATCAACAAAATCAGTAAAAAAACAGCGGGAGTCATTGCAGGAACCACCTTTTTCGCTTTTAAAATCGTGGCGGTAACAATTATTGCGCTAGCAGTGAATCCCAATTTGGTGACTATTTTTGAAAATACTCTTGGTTATGGATTTGCAAAAATCATGGGTCTCGGAGATTTAACATCGCGAATTTTTAAACCCATGCATGGGTTGGATGAATTAAAGGATACAGAGGGTCTCAATGTATTCAATTTCGATTATAATTTTTTGATTACCTGTATGAGCGTGAATAATGTCGCCGAATTTTTGGAATGCGACGAAGAGGGTGTATCTCATCCACCACTCCCCTTTGATTTTACCATGTCCTTAGGCACCAAAGAAAATGCCCAAAAATTGGAGAATTTCGTGTATATGAAATATACCTTTGGCCATTTTGTTTGGATTTATTTTACGGCCATTATTTCATTGATTATCAGCATGGTGGCTGTGACAATGAATGGATAGATATTGCACCGATAAATTGGTTTGTAACTAAAAAGAATATAATGATAAAAAATCAGGAACAAACTCCACGATCTCTACATCCAACCGCAATCGTGTATAAATGTATTTATACACGAATGGAGATATGTGAATAAGTTTTGTTATAGTATATACACCTTTGGACATTTAAGTTCGCACAAAATATGAGTATTTTTTCTTAATTTATTATATGAATAAATACAAAAGTGATGATTATAAATTAGGTGCGGTTAATCTCTATTCGTGCATAAATATATTTATGCACGAATAGACCTTATACTATTTCATAATTAAATAAATTTCCATATTCCTTTTTAACTTCAATAATAATATCTTGAACATCTCTAATTATAACCGTCTTTCCCAATTTTGAAAGATTTTTTGCAATTTTTAATTTTGCCGATTCTTCGATAATTGGAATTTTGGAATTTTCTTTGTAACATACATTTTCAAAAACATAGACATCTTGTTCATTCTTTAATAATTGATAGGTCTGATATTCAATATGCCATTCATTGGACAAAGTAGTATTTTCGAGTAATCCAGAAAAGATTTCATTTTGATCCATTACCTGTTTTAATGCTCGCGTATCTCTTGGAAAACAAGGACCCCCGAATGAATATCCCGCTCTAAAATATTTATTGCCAATTCTACTATCACTTCCAATTGATCTTAACACTGAATCAGGTTCAACGTTTAATCTATGACATAGATCTCCAATCATATTGGCATAACTCAGTTTTGTTGTTATAAATCCATTGATCGAAATTTTAGTAATCTCTGCCTCCAAGGGTGTTAAAAAACAGAATTTCGGTTTATTTTCACATATGTTAGTATAAATTTCTTCCATTTTTGGCTTCAAATCGTCGTTATTTGTTCCTACTAAAATAATATCCGGGAATTTAAACCCATTTATAATATCGCCTTGCGCGACAAATTCGGGATTATAGCTTAAATGACAATTTAAACAATCACTCAATAAATTATTTCCGATTTCATCGATATATTTTGGCATAACCGTACAACCTATTATAAAATCTTTATTACTAGGTTTCATTTTATTCATTTTTACCAATAAGTTCGATAATATGGAATGATCATAAAATCTCTCCCCACCAGAGTTTGGAGTTTGTACTATTATAAATATAATGTCAGAATGGTTTATTCCCTCGGATAAATTAGTAGATGCTTTAAAATTTCTCGAGTTTTGTAATAATTCATTATATTCGGGCTCACTACATTGAAACGTTTTCGAATTCAGATTTGCTACGTATTCTTGATTTATATCTATACCAACAACATTGTATCCCGATTTTTCTAGCATTAATGCGAATCCTAAACCTAATCTTCCAATCCCTATTACGGTGATATTTTTTGTATTCATGAATAAATTTTAATGTAAAATAGAATGAATTCTTTATGTTTTTAAATGCTTATATAATATTTTGCTAATTCAAATTTTGTATCTTTAAAAAATGCGATATTTTCAAAATATTTATCATAAGGTATAATACGAAAATCTAGACTAATTCTTGTAAAGCCCGTTTTATTCATTTTATTAAAATGCAAGAGTTTATTGAATTTCCCAATAAAAAATTCATTTGTATTTAATTTTAAATTCAAATATTCATCTTTTGGTAAATTAGATTCTTCATATGGTTCGTAATAAACACTATTTGTTTCAAACATTTCTGTGATCGGTATTATAAAATTTATTTCGGATTCATGATGTCCAAAATCTGAATCCTTATGTAATCCTATAATGTCATTCAATACATTTTCATTTTCACGTTTGCCTATCGCTGTTGAATCCGGAAAAGAAATTCTTATATTCGGTGTTTTTTGAACAATAAGTTTGTCCCCGTAAATTGGTTTTACATAATTTTCCAAAAAAATCGAATATATATTATTTAATGATTGATTATTATCAATAAATTCGTGATAATCATCATAAAATCTAGAAACTCGATCATTCACTCCCAATAATTTTATCGATTTTATTTCTAGTTTTTCATCATTGAATTGAGGAAATTCTAATATTTTGTGAAAATATTTTAATTCATATTGAAAATCGTATTTTGTATAGATCTCTTTTATACTATCTATAAAATCGTTTTTAAAATTATATATTGACATATATAATATAAAATTGCATAATATTATATACTTTTACACGAAATATGTAAAATTATTTTTTTCATAAAATAACAATTGATTTACAGAGATCATTCACCACTCTATCTAGATTTTATTACAAGAAATGAGTAGATGCCAACCTAGATTTTTTTCAAGACAATCAAATAATTCTTTTGGCATAGCTTCAAAATAGTCTTTTTTCTCATATATATAGTTCTTGTACAAATCAATCTTGTATGGAAATATATGTGTTTGTTCAATAGAAATATTTTTAAAATCTTTCAATAATTCACAAACTTCTTGTTTCGTATATACATTTGCAATAGGAACACCACTCTGAGCTTCATACTGATCTAAACCCTCAATAATTTCAAAATATTTCCACGATTGTTTTGTATATAACATCATCTTAATCTCTATTCGTGTTTTTGTATCGCTGTCCTTCGTTGCGGATAAAAAGCGCGGATAGAGATTACACCGATATATTTAGGTACCATCTTCTAAATGGTAACTGAATCCCTTGTAAAAGTATTATTTTTATAAACAATATAAAAATAATAGATAATTAGATTATTATAATAAATATGGAAGAGTATTTGAAAAATATACCAGATAATATTTGCAATATTAAAATCGATATTGGTTTATCGTATAACGCACCACAATCAAATAATTGGTTATCCAATGAATCCAATCTATTCGTTTTCGGATTTGAACCAAATCCTGAATCTGTTCAAACTATTTTGCAAAAGAATATTATTAAAAGAGAACAATTTCACAGTGAACCCTTAAAGGATGAATTTATAAATACACGGTTTCGATTACTGCCATTCGCGTTGTCAAATGTAGAAGAAAGTACTATTATGGATTTCTACACCATGTCAAAAGATACGGGTACATCCAGTTTATTTGAACCTACTGCTAAACATTTAGGTCCAATCAAATCCAAAATAACCGTGCCGGTTTATTCGTTAAAACATTTTTTTGATCTGTTTCCATGGGATAGATTTGAATATATCGATTACATCAAAATCGATGCACAGGGCGCTGATTTTGACATTATAAAAGGCGCCGGTGAATATCTTAGAGACCGAGTAGTATATATCACGGCTGAACCAGAAAACACTGACTACAGAGGTTCTTCGCACAATACAGTAAATAATATGACGGAATATTTGAAAATGCAAGGTTTTGAACGAATTTTCCATCAAAATACATCAGATCCTACTTTTTTGAATAATAAATTTAAATATTTATGTGGTAAAATATATATAAAGCAATTACAATAGAATATATTATACGCAAATATAATATAATATGATTTATACAGTTTCCGAAAGATCTGATGGTTTTGGAGCTCAATTACAAACTATGATATATTGTATATTGATCACCGAACACTCTGGAAATAAATATATCCATACACCCATTAAAAATATGGAGCATAATTATGATAATGAAGAAGATTTTATTTCAAAAGCGGAAGAATGTATGAATTTGAAAAATAATTATGATTGTATAGATGATATAGATGATTTAACATTAGTCACAAAAATGAATATAGGGCAACTTATTAATACATTTGAATCAAATATAAATGTCTATTTAAATTCAGAATCACTTAAAAACATAAAAAAAAATTTTTGGAAAAATAAAAATAGGAATTTTTTTAATAATGATCATATGAATATATCAGTTCATATAAGACGTCCTAACAAACATGACAATAGAATCGATGGTGCAGATACTCCATTAGAATATTATTTTAATTTAATAAGCTATATAAAACAAAAATATTCTGATAAAAAATTAACATTTCATATATATTCACAAAATGATATTAGCGATTATGATAAATTCGATACATCCAATTTATCTTTTCATTTAAATGAAAATGTGTTTGACACATTCACTGGATTGGTTGCGGCTGATATATTAATTACATCTAGAAGTTCATTTAGTTATACTGCCGCGATTTTAAGTGATGGTGAAATATACTATCAACCATTTTGGCATAGGCCTGGCGAAAAATGGATCATTTGTCCTTAAGGTCTATCCGCGTTTTTATATCCACAACGAAGGATAGAGATACAAAACACCCACCCTCTCTGAGATACCTAAAACCAGGTGATAAATGTATTTATCCCCGGATGTAGATAATAAATGACGACACAATAACCCAATTTTTGGTGAGGTACAATATACAATATACAATATATATTATATATTGTATAATGAATGATCACCATTTAGTATTTAGATGCATACAAGGTTTTGGAAATAGATTATGTAATATAATGAATATGTTTTACATTCATGATAAATATCCACACTCAAAAATCTATCTTGATTGGAGAAAAAATAATCATTGCAATATAGGTATAGAAGATATAATTGATATAACGCAATATACATGGATATTGTCATCAGATGAATATTACGCTAATATTTTTCCAAAATACAGAAATATAGAAATGTGGGCATCAACAAGTGTAAATGAACGAACTAAATGGGATAAAATCGAAGAATGGAATAATCATAAATGTATAGTATCAATATCATTCAATATATTTGAATGTATACCAAAAAAATATTGCATAAATACATTCAATTCGTTCATATTTAGAGATACTATTCACGAAATAGTAAATAATAAAATCGACAAATATGGAATCGAAAAAAATGTAATACATTTTAGGAATGGAGATCTAACCAAAATACTGAGAAGCAATGGTTATGAAATAGAAATTGACCAAATGATGCAAAAAATAGATAGTATCGCAAATAAAAATGAAATAATAGAATATAATAAATTAGAGGTAGATAGGAAATACAATGATGTATTAGAGTCACTCGCAGATTTATTATTCATATCAAAACATTGTAACCTAATCGGTTATTCGCCATATTCATATTTTTCATCGTGGATTTTTTTATTATCAAAAAAGTATGACGATGATACTAATAATTACCCCATTTTCAACAGTAGAATTGTCGATATTATAATGTTGCAGTAAAATGGCGAATGTTGTTTTTGATTTTTTGAAGGAGATACAAAAAATCAAAAAATCTTACTAAAAATACCTCAAATAAGCCAAAACGGCTAAATAAGACAAAATGGCAATGGCGATGGCCACTGTCCAAATCGGTAAAACGGTTTTATTTTTATAACCCACTCCGAATTGTCGGAATTCGCCATCGGGACCATAGGCAAAACTGGGTTTAGCATAATGAAAAAGAGTAAATATTGCCAAAAAAATGACGATGGCTATCGCGGCTTTATATCGATGAACAAATACTCTGGATAACATTCCTATATTTTATGCAGAAAAATAAAAAAAACAATATAAACGGTTTAACATAGATACTTCTAACCACATCCATTCAAAATGTTTTCTCGTTCTTTTCGTTCCTTCGCTAGAAATCCACAACCCTTATTGCCTCATAGGCAAAAATTATTACTTTCAATAGAAACACCCATTTCCGCCCTAGGTGTTTTCGAAAAGAGCTGTTATCATAAGATCGATTTCAAGATACGTGAGTCCGCGCCCGTTCAAGATGCCGTTTTACGATTTTCCGTTTTCAATATTGGATGTTTGGCTGTGACTGACGATAAAGATAAGGTGGTCGGTGTTTTTTCGGAGCGCGATTTTATCAATCGTGTTGCGGCGCAACGTAAGAGTAGTGAGACGACTTTGGTTTCCGATGTTTTTACCAAGGAGCCAAACATTATTATTGCGAAGAAGGGAGATTCCCTCGATACTTGTATGAATAAGATGATGTTTAAGGATATTCGTCATTTGTTGGTGGTGGATGAATATAATGAGGATTTTGTTGGGATGATTTCGATCAAGGATTTGATCAAGGAGATAAATCAAAAGAACCGGGATACGATTACAAGATTGAGTGATTTCAAGATTGGTAAGGGGGCGTATTTTGGTAGCGAATAATCGTCGAGATTATTCGATGTTTAGCGAGTGATCGATGGTAGCGAATAATCGTCGAGATTATTCGATGTTGCGCGAGTGATCGATGGTAGCGTTTGCCACCGTTTTTGTTATTATTTTATTGATAATAACAAATAAACCAAAAAAATCAAGCAGAAAATACAATATATGGCGATGCATATACTAAACCGATCAATAAAAGGATATTCCCTGTTTGGTCCATTTTTGAAAACGCCTGTTCAAATAAAACCGTCGATATCATCATCAATGCATCGGCCAAGAGAATCCACCCACCTTTTTCTTTGATATAAACCTTGAATGTTTCCATGATATCACTCGAACCACTTCTGTAAAAAACCCCTACTAATTTGCCAAACAATAAATCATGCACTAATTGAACGGCGACCACATACATCATAAAGAGCCAAAGATTATATTTATCCATACCAATGGTCCATTTATACAAATAATAAGCAATCAACACACCGATCACTAAAATCAAGACATCGGCGATCATTGCACCTAAACCGAATTTTTGATACCATTGTCTCAACGCGGTGGATTGATACGCGCCAAAAAGTAAAAGTAAAATAACAGCTAAATCGGTAACGATAGCGGCGTTCAAAAGGGGTAAAAAGTGAAGCGATTTCATTATATTATATTTTTTATAGAGATATATATTCGGGCCATAATGAGTTGAAACTCAAGAAATGGAAGATACGATAACAAAATATCCAGATATTGTATATAGAAATGCATATGGAAGTAGAAAGTCCAACATATGATTCAATTACACCAGAAAATCTTTCATCCAAATTTCCTGAAACGAGTATTCTTTCAGTAAATATACATGGAGGATTCGATTTACGTGATGATAAGCCGGAAGAATTTTCACTTCCAGAAGGAACAACAATGACTATAATACCCTCCGCACCACCAGGTGTATGTAGCTTTCAAACTGAAAAAAGAGATGAATTATTACAAGAAATTATTGACCAACGAGACGGAATAAACCAAGTTTTCCAAGATTATCCAGACTTTGGGTATGAGATTGCAACTGAAATTCTTGTAAAAAGAATAATAGAATGGGAGAAAACCAACCAAAAATCAGAAATTGAATTCCTAAGAAATTACGAAAAAATGATACCCACTTTACAAAGAACAGGACTTTTTACTGAAGGCAGTAAAGAAACAGTAAGCGATATGAAAAAATTATATATTCATGGTGACGACCTTCGTTTTATTCCAGACATGTACAAGTCATCCGAACCACAGTATAAACCAATCAATAAAACATTTGAAAAAAGAGTCTCTGAAATTAGTACAAAAGGTATATATGGTGCTAGAATAAATATATTGAATATGGAGGGTGTTCCAGATCTAAGTGATCCCGATCAATTTCCGGATTTACCAATCAAAAAAAATATTGTCGAAGGAGAAAAAATTATCATTTACGAATTGCGTGATATTGTTATTTATTTAAGAAAAAATGGCGTAAAACATATTATTATTATCGATTATTCCTGTTCAAATTTTTCAAATGCCGACGACCGAAAGACACGGCGTTTGCGTCGTTCAATACATTCTCGCCGTACGATATTGAAATATAGGAAAAATGGGAAAAATGGGAAAAATGGGAAAAATGGGAAAAATGGGAAAAATGGGAAAAATGGGAAAAATAAAACGTCAAAAGAAAGGAAACTTCAACCAAAGCTAGAAGAATCAAAAAGAAAAACGACCAAAAGGATAAAAACATCCATAAAGAACCCTACTATGATTTGATTTATGTATTCATAAACGTATAAATACATAAATTATTACTCCCCGTATCCATAAGGATCTTCACGATCCTCCTCATAATGAACACCATCCATGTAATTCTCACCCAAACCTGCAATATCCATTGCCTCTTGGTCTCCCGCATCCTCCGCTTCATTAACTTCATCTTCAACGAGATCCTCAACTTCACGAGGTCTTTCTAATTCCTCTACAACAGTTCCTTCTTCCAAACCCATTTGTTCCAGTAAAAGTTCCTTCTGTTCGCGATCATAGGTCGCCTTGTCATATTTGATCAATCCCTTTTGCATACCTACTGCCCAACGACCCATTTTCATCTGTTTCTTCAAATTCTCCACCTGACGCTCTTCAGAATCCATATTTTTCAAGAAATCGGTGATCATTTTCTTCTCCGCCTGTTTCGATTTGGTAACGCGTTTTTCAATATCCTGGTAAGAATAATCGATCGCGGTCTTATTCGTTTCGTCGATTTTCAAAAAGGCCAACAATAATTCCGCCACACGGGTCTTCAAATCTTTTGCGGTTCCTGCGATAATTTGAACCTCCAATAAGGGGTCATCTTCGTCTTCATCATACACACTGGAAGCAGCAGCCATTGGATCCGCCAATTCTCGAATAGCATCTCGACGCGTCTGTTTTTGTGCGCGGATGTCAGCCTGTAAAAGATCCGTATCATCCGTCGCCAAGATATATTCATATAATACCGAATACCATACATAACAGTATAACATATATAGGGTGCGCTTACTAAATAACGAATAGAAGGATCTAGAACCCTGTTCTGGACCCGGTCCAGAGTCCGCCACATTCTTGTGCATAGGCGCCAAAATGGGAATATGTTCCAAGAACAGGTTCAAATCAGTCAAACGACGTTGCATGGTTCGTAGTAACTCTAACAAACGCTCATCGCCCATAAAAGGTTTCAATGCGTCGTAATTTCCATGTATATGTTTTGCCAAATCGTGTTCGTGGTTTTCCGATAGTTTCCAATGTTTGCTCACTTTATCATTGGTGGAAATATTATTACAAATAATTTCGGGGAAAATCTTGGACATATCCAGAACGGACTGTTTCATAAATTCGGTCACGGAGTACATCGAAGATTCGTCTCCGCCCCCAATTGGGGTACCCTTATCCATTGTCCAAACATGCACATTGGTCATGATCTCTTTGATTTTATCGAATTGTGTCTTTCGCAGATTTCCATGGGTTTGTAAGAATTCGGCAATGGTTTCTAACATACTATTATTCATTCGCGTTAAATGTTTATTCAATTCGCGTGTTTCATCGCTATCTTTATAGACCATGATCGCGGGATTGTATTTTTCCAAGACGCGGTCCAATAATTTTATCAATGGACCTTCGATGACTGGATCTCCTAAACCTTCATCATCATTACGTTTATCCATACGTGCCAAGAATTCACGCAAACCCGCCACGCGCGACCCCTTGACTTTGACCATTGCGTCGTTAGTTTCCACCAAATTTCGGCGATTAATAATCGTCATCAATTGTTGTAAATGTGCCAAACCGAATCTTTTACCGTTTCTCTTGAAAAACTCCATTTTTTCCTCGAGTGTCCAAGATTTATTGTATTCCCCTTGTCCCGGTTTTTCTTGGATTAATCCGCGCAAATCCTCGGGAATGGGGTTAGCCAAATCCCGCTCCAAATGACAGTAGTGGATAAAAGCTAAATATACATTTTCTTCGAAATGGGCCGTAGCCGTTCCGGATGTAGCCGTTCCGGATGTAGCCGTTCCGGATGTAGCCG
>Ga0114979_10000302_pt1 | contig 32609 bp, 35 predicted proteins | sample S_140625_EF_Meta_FD_87315 | JGI IMG/M metagenome (GOLD analysis project Ga0114979, IMG submission 87315) | Freshwater microbial communities from Lake Simoncouche, Canada to study carbon cycling - S_140625_EF_MetaG | ecosystem: Environmental > Aquatic > Freshwater > Lake | place: Lake...
AGAAGCCATTAAGGTCGCAAAAGAGTCCAAGGCTAGGAAGCCAGCGTCTGTAGACATTACGCGAGAAAGCATCATCTCTGATCTGGATGCAATCCATCAGTCAGCCATGATTGACAAGGACTACACGCCAGCCATTGCGGCCAAGAAGCTGCAAGCGCAGCTTATGGGCGTGCTGCAAGAAACTGTTCAAGTCACACACAAGATGGATGTGACGCGCATGACTGACGATCAACTGATGAAGCTGATTGCTTTGAAGTCAAAGCAAGAAGACCTAAACATGATTGACATAACCCCGACTGGATTGAGTCAGATTAGTGGCCCTGCAAGAACCAACGGTTAGGAAAATTCATTATGGCAACAAAATCAAAAGTAAACGCTGCGGGTAACTACACTAAGCCTGGAGTGCGTAAACAGTTATTCAACAGTATCAAATCGCGTGCCGTTCAGGGCACGGGTGCGGGAAAATGGAGTGCGCGTAAGGCCCAGCTTCTTGCAAAGTCGTATAAAGCCAAAGGCGGAGGCTATAAGGATTAGTTATGAAAAAACCACAACTCTCTCTTAAGAACTGGACTAAGCAAGAGTGGACTACAAAGTCTGGAAAGCGGTCGTCAGATACGGGTGAGCGTTACTTGCCGAAGGCAGCTATTAAGGCGCTGTCTCCGCAAGAGTACGCCGCGACGACAAGGGCCAAGCGAAAAGGCAAAGCTGAAGGTAAACAGTTTGTAGCGCAGCCTCCAAAGATTGCTAGAAAAACGTCCGGCTATAGATAGTTAAATTAATTGACCCTGCAAGAACCAACGCTTGACCAAGCTGCTGCGGAGGTAATACGCCGCCGTCAAGCGCGTGAAAACTTCTCAGACTTCATGACGTACATGCACGGCAAGTCCCCGCCGCGTCACATGGAATTTCTATGTAATAAGCTGCAAGACAAGATGACCCGAAAGGGTGACCGTCTGCTGGTGTGCTTTCCACCGGGCCACGGGAAAAGCACGGTGTCGTCGCTGTATTACCCAGCGTTCTATTTATCAAGAAACCCGACGCACAACATCATCACCGTCAGCCACACCGAATCGTTCGCGGAACAGTGGGGCCGTAAAGTCCGTAACATCATGTTGTCGGATGAGTACAAAATGCTGTTCCCAGAGATTGAAGTATCTGACGACAGCCGCTCCGCTGGCCGGTGGGACTTAAAGCAAGGCGGCTCGTATTACGCGACGGGCGTTGGCGGCACCGTAACTGGACGCCGTGCCGATATGGTGATCTGCGACGATTTGCTCAAAGGCGTCGATGACGCTGAGTCTCAGCTTGTCCGAGACAATATGTGGGATTGGTGGGGTTCTGACTTATCGACCCGTTTGAAGCCCAGCGGCGTGATGGTGATTATCGGAACGCGCTGGCACCTGGACGACATCATTGGTCGGGTCATAGCTGCTGAGAAGCAGAAGGGCGGCGACAAGTGGGACAAGGTTATCCTGCCAGCCTTGGCTAAGGAGAAAGACCCGCTAGGCCGTAAGGCCGGGGAAGCCCTCTGGCCGGAGTGGGAAAGCGAGATTGCCCTAGCCCGTAGACGGGCACAGCCGTCAATGACGGCGCGGCAATGGGAAAGCCTGTATCAGCAAAGCCCGGTCCTTGAGTCGGGCAACGTCATCAAGCGCGACTGGATCAAGATTTGGAACCAGCGCGAACCGCCTAAGTGTGAGTTCATTCTTCAAAGCTGGGACACGGCTATTACGTCCAAGAACAAAAGCGCGTTTTCGGTTTGCCTGACGTTTGGCATCTTTACGGAAGATAAGACCGATTTGCCGTCGATTATCCTGCTGTCTCGCTGGCGCGGGCGGGTGGATTACCCAGACCTGCGTAAGATGGCCCAACGGCTGGCGACCCATTATTTGGACGACAACCGGGAAGTCCCAAGGATGGGTAACCAACGCAAGCCGCCGGACATGATCCTGATTGAAGCCAAGGCAACGGGTGAGCCTTTGATTGCTGACCTGAACCGGGCGGGTATTGCGGCGACACGGTTCAATCCAAACAAGCACGGCGACAAGAACGCCCGTCTTTTGCTAACTACAGACATCTTTGAAAACGGTCGGTTCTACGTTCCCGGTCAGCCACCAAATTACACACTTCCGAGGCGATGGGCCGAAGAGTATGTAAATTCTCTGATGTCGTTCCCGGCTTCAGATTCCCGAGATGACGCCGACGCGACCAGCCAAGCTATCATTCGGATGAAGACCAGCGGCTGGATTAAGAATAGTCTTGATGCTATGGAAGAAGAGCCGTTCCGAGTAACGGAACGTGCAAATGGGGCACTTTACGGTTAGAATACCCCTCCTCTTGTATTTTTAGGCAAGTCTGCATGGCCATAGATCGAGCGACAGCTTCTATACTTGGCTTGAATGATATTACCGGCGGTGACGCTGGTGGCGAAGATGTGGCTGTTCCTGAAGACGATTTGACGTTTGCCGATGGCGCGTCGATCACTCCCGACGAAGATGGCGGTGAGACTATCGACTTCGCGCCCGAAGATAACGAAGAAGGGCCTGTCGCGCATGACGACAATCTTGCTGAGTATATGGAGGACAGCGACCTTCAATCTCTAGCCAACGATATTCTTGATTACGTCGATGAAGACCGCCAATCCCGTTCTGATTGGGAAAGTATGCTGTCTCAGGGTCTGACGTATCTCGGCCTAAAGATTGAGGATCGGTCTATTCCGTTCAGCGGCGCGGCTGGCGTGTTTGACCCCATTTTGCTGGAAGCCGTAATCCGCTGGCACGCGACCGCCAGCGCCGAACTGATGCCAGCCAGCGGCCCCGTTAAGACCCAGATCATTGGCCAGCCAACGCCGGAAACAGAAGCTCAGGCTTCCCGCGTTAAAGAGTTCATGAACTACTACTTGATGGAGGGTGCGCCCGAGTGGGTTGAGCAGAACGACCAAATGCTGTTCTGGCTCCCCCTGGTTGGCTGCACTTTCAAGAAGACCTACCAAGACCCGATCCTGAATCGGGTGGTCAGTCCCTTTATTCTACCACAGGACTTCGTTGTTTCGTTTAGCACCGACGACCTAGAAACATGCCCCAGGGCCACGCACATCATCAATATGTCCCCCAAGGACATGAAGATGCGCCAAATTAGCGGTTTCTACCGCGATGTGGAGCTAAAAGAGCCTGACTATCTGGACGACAAAAACTCGCCCCTGGATGACAAATCTACCTATACCCAAGGGCTGACCAAACCGACCGATTCAGACGAAGCACCTTACGAGGTCTACGAGTGCCACATTGACCTCGATTTGGCCGGTTTTGAGCATAAAGAAGCCGAAGGCGACGAGGACGAAGAAGAGCCTACAGAAACCGGCTTGCCGCTGCCTTACATCGTCACGGTCGAGACTGGCTCCAAGAAGGTTCTGTCGATCCGCCGGAACTGGAAAGAAGAAGACCAGACTTACTCCAAGATTCAGTATTTTACACACTTTAAGTTTGTCCCCGGTTTGGGGTTCTATGGCATTGGCTATGCCCATATCCTGGGTAATACGGCCAAGGGCGCGACTTCTCTGCAAAGACAGATGATAGACGCCGCCACCCTGGAGATGTTCCCAGGGGGCCTAAAAGTGAAGGGTATGCGGGGTGACGATAACAACGTCATGATCGGACCCTGCGAGTTCCGCGAATTGGATACCGGCGGTATGCCGATCCAACAGGCCATTATGACGATGCCCTATAAAGGGCCGTCACCTGTGTCGATGGAGCTTTGGAAGGCTACCCGTGAGAATGGGGAACGCCTGGGCGGCATGACTGAGGTAGCGGTTGGAGAAGGCCGTCAAGACGCCCCTGTAGGCACCACAGTGGCCCTTATGGAAGCCGCTAACCGCGTGCAGTCTGCCACCCTCAAAGCTGCCCACCGCGCCTACAGGCGCGAATTTAAACTAATTGCCGCCCTGTTTGGCCAGTTCCTGCCGGAAGCGCCATACCCCTGGCCGGTGGCCGGTGGTCCCAATATGGTCATGAGGGCTGACTTCTCGGACCAGATTGACGTAATTCCCGTCAGCGATCCCAACATTACGTCCTCTGCCCAGCGCATGATGCGTGCCGAAGCCTTGCTCCGGTTCGCCACCCAAGCCCCGGCTTTGCACGACCAATATCAGGCTTACCGCCAGATGTACGTGGAAATGGGCATAGACGAAAAGCGGATTACGGCACTTCTGCCTCCCAAGGAAGAAGCCAAGCCGATGGACCCGTTGAGCGAAAACCAGAACTTGTTAAACGGCAAGCCGGTCAAGGTTGGCGCATACCAAGATCAAGATGCCCATATCGCCGCTCATACGGTTTTGATGCAGCAGAAGCCTGAGTTGGTAACGGTCCCGGCGCACATTGCCGAGCATGAAGCCGCCAAGATGCGAATTCAAGTTGAGCAGATTCTGGGTCAGGCGCTTCCGCCCGAAGGCCAGCAGTTGCCGCCTGAAGTTGAAAACCAGATTGCTGTCTTGGTTGCCAAGGCAATGCAGCAGATTGCTAAACCGCAGGGTGGCGAAGACCCCACCCCCGGTCAGATTGCTATGGAGCAGCTTAAAGTCGAGGCCGCGAAGGTCCAGGCCAAGTTGCAAGAAATACAAGCCAACACTAGCAGCAAGGCGTTTACGGAAACGCTCAAGCTCAAATCCAGCCGCGAGGACCGCCTGACCCGTGAGCGTATTGCCATGTTGAATTACGAGAAAGACAGGCAGAAACAAATTTCCCAACCAAAGACCTTCGGGACAAGGAGCAAATTCTAATGGACTCAATGCGCCGCAATGCTCAGAAAATGATGCCGCACGTTATGGCTCTGAATAAGAAGCCGACGATGGGCATGAAGAACGACCGCCAACCAGCCCCTGCTGTTAGCAAGCTCGTTGCCTTTGCCAAAGGCGGCAAGGTTATGGCTAAAGGCGGTGCCTTCAACATGAAAGCCGAAATGAAGGCCGACATGAAGCAGGACAAGGCGATGCTGGCGCGTCACAACAGACTTATGCACCCCGGCCAGAAGTCCAAGCTGGCGAAGGGTGGAACCGTCGCTACCGATAAGAAACCAGCTTACGATAAAACTGATGAAGACGCATTCTACGCGGCTATGAAAGCCGAAAAATCGTTCCGTAGTGCCTACGGAGATAAGGCAAATAAGTCTGTGACAACCACAGGTACAAGTGTCGCAGCCCAGAAACCTATCCGCGCCAGCAAAAAACAGTCGGATATGGGGTTGGCAGACGACGACACCTATGAACGCTCAAACAGGGCGGAAAAATCAGCTAAAAAGATTCTCGACGGCTACACTCGCGGCGGGATGGTGAAGAAGTATGCTGATGGTGGGGCGGTTAACCCGTTTGCAAAGAAGTTTGAAAAAGAACGCGATGAGCCTGTGAAGTCGTTGAAGGGTGAAGAGCCTAAAAAGGCTTCTGCCGAAGAGAAAAAAGAAATGTCCGTTAAGCCGCTCGTTAAAAAGGCAAAAGGCGGCAAGGCCAAGGGCGACAAGAAGAAAGTCATGGGCACCGTTGGCGAAGCTAAGGCCGTAATGGCTGCTTTGCAGAAAGCCCGTCGTCCTGCGACCCCGATGCCGGGAACCCGCATGGCTGGCCTTGGCATGGCTCCCCCGATGGCTCCGCAGATGGCTCCCCCGATGAAGCGCGGCGGCAAAGTCATGAAGAAGGCCGCTGGTGGCGCTGCCAAACTCCGCAAGAAGTCACCGATGCCGGATAAAATTAGAAAAGTTCCTTATGTAAATGGAGGCTGATATGTCGCGCCCCGTAAAAGACATTCGTCTAAAGCCGAAAACAGTCAAAAAGGGCAAAGGCAAATAGTTATGCCTGTCGTTAGTAAAGCCCAAAATCGGTTTATGCGTGCAGCAGCTTCCCGGCCAGCGATGGCTAGGAAGCTGGGCATAAAGCAATCTGTAGCTAAAGAATTTGTAAAAACGGAAAAAGGTAAGTCGCTATCTGGCTTGCCGGAGAAGGTAAAGAAAAAATGAGTGCAGACCTGCTGGCAAGGAAGGTCACGGTACGGCTAAGGGAAATTCGGGAAGACAAGATAAACGCACTCCGAAGATGCAAACCCCGCGCCCCGATGGTTGTCGAGGGCGCGGCGGTTCCCGCCGCTACGGCAGAAGAAATCGCCTTCTTCGCAATCGACACCAACGCAACGATAGACGCGATCAACATGCTCATGTCGGTTGTGGAGGAAGAGTACAAGAAGCTGATAAACCCCGAAGAGCCGGGGACTGAAACCAACCAACAGGCAAGGATTAATTATGGCTAAGGTAACTGCACTTCCATATGTGGAAGAACACGAAGTTAAAGACGCCCAAAAACTGATTGACGATCAGTTTATTGAGCTTACAGGCAAGAAGTTCGGCTTCCGTCCGGCTGGGTATTACATTGCGGTCAAGATTTACGTCAGGGCAGATGAATTGTCGATTATCGACATGCCGGACGGTTCAAAGAAGACCCTTTGGACAGCCCCGATTGTGCAAAAACAAGACGCGCTTGAATCTTGCAGCGCCCTTGTTGTTGCTATCGGTCCCGGCTGCTTCAAGAACCGCGACACTGGCGAAGCCTGGGCCGATGGCCCGACTTGCCGCGTAGGCGACTGGGTAGCTATCCCCCGCGCTTCAACGTGGCTCACCAACTGGCGCGGTGTGGCGATTGGCGTTCTGCCGGATGACAAGATCATTGGAACGGTAGAAGACCCTGCCGATCTTTCCTCGGTTTATGTTCCACCCAAAGTATAGGCAAGTAGCATGAATATTTTACCAACCAAGCTGTATGCAGCGGAGGGCACGGGTCAGAACCCAGCCCCCGAGCCGCAGACTCCTCAAAACCTGACTGGCGAAGAGGAGTTTAACGATGAAGAGATTGAGCTTTCTGAAGAAGGCGGAGAAGCTGAAGCCGCTGAAGCTCCCGAAGAAACCGAAGAGACTAAGAAAACCTTCAAGCGCCGTGGCCCGAAGCGTTATGCAACGCTGACCCATGAGCGTGATGAGGCCCGTGGCTACGCAAATCAGCTTCAGGCCGAGCTTGAGCGTGAACGCCAGCGTGCATCTGAGTTTGAAGCCAAGGCTAATGAGGCTTCTAACGTAGCAATGCACAGCTACGCGGCTAAAGCTGAGTCCGATTTGCGTGAGGCGCGTGCTTTTCACTCTTCATCTATTGAAAGCGGTGATCCGGCCAAGATCACCGAAGCCGCCGAACGGCTTGCATCTGCTAAATCGACGATGGACGACGTTGAGGCTTGGAAGAAGTCTGAGAAAAACAAGCCAGCCGAGCGACCCCGGCAGCAACAAGCGCAACAACAGCCTCAGAATATGCAAACTCCCGAACTTCCGCCCGAAATTAAGGGTTGGATGATGGAGAATCGCTATTTTGATGCGGTTCAGCGCGATAATAATGGCGATGTGGTGTTTGACCGCGCTGGCAAGCCGGTGGAAAACCCTGATTACGACGATGATATGCACATTGAAGCCACCATGTTTGCCACAAAGCTAGAACGGCAGATTTCAAGTGGTCGTTTGGACTATAAGGTTTCTTCACCGGAGTATTTTCAAGCTGTTGAAGAGCATATGCGTCAACAGTTTCCCGATTACTTTAGCGAAGAAGAGCAGGAACAGCCCAAAGCGCAACCGAAAAAAGCCTCTCCCGTCGCGGCTCCTACTCGGTCAATGTCGTCCGGTGGACAAGTCAAAAATTCCACCAAATTTAAGCTGACGGGCGACCAAATTCGGTTTGTCAAGAAAATGGTTGATAACGGCGGTGGGCCAAAATACCCACAGGGCCATCCAAGTCAGTTTAGGCCGATGTCATTTGATGACGCTAAGGTGAGCTACGCTCGTCGCCTTATGAATACAAACAAGACTTAAAGGAGACTCATCATGGGTCGTAAACCACGTAATTCTGAAACCCGCGAAAGCACGACACGCACTGCGGAAAGCCGTTCTGCCATGCGAACTACTCACCAATCTCGTTTTTACATTCCGCCAGAGGTTATTCCCAAGACCATGACTTATGCTTGGGTTGCCATCACGTTTGATAACGCTGGCACGCAGAACAAAGACAACTGGAACCAGAAGTATCGCGCTGGCTGGACCCCGGTTCCTCGTGACCGTCACCCTGAGTTGTTTCCGCCCGTGCCGAACATTGGCTTTGGCTCTGACGACAACTCTTACATTGATGAAGGCGGTCTTATTCTTTGCGAAAAGCCCTCTGCTGACGTAAGAAGGGATAAGGCTACCCTTGAGGCTAGATCAAAGCAGTTGATGAACGGCACGCAATGGACACAGGCCGCTGGCTCTAATCCGTTTGCACAAACAATGCCGCGTTTTGATGAATCTAAGACTGAATTTGGCCATAAAGCCGAGTTCAAGGAGTAAGTTATGGGGTGGCTGGGGTTAAAAAGCCCCGGCCCACCTTTCCCTTGCCGGAGTGTGTGATAGGGGCCATTCCTGGCCACCCCACCACGATACGGGCTTACATAAGGTTCAAATCGTGGTAATCTAGGTCGTTATATCGCTTCCGCAATAGCGGATTATCGACGCCAATCACGTATTTGGCCGGGTGCAAAAGCACCCGTTATCGACGGCAGTTACGTTATCTGCTCCGGCCACTGGTAGTGGCAATCAGTAAAAAACCCAGGTTTTCGCGCTAATAATGGCGCATCTGAACGGAGTATATAACATGTCTTACGGTGCATCTGGTGGCGCTGGCCTCCAGCCGCTTAACAGCGGTAACGGTGTTACCTTCAATGGTATCACTAATCAATACAACATCCCGGCGACGGGTGGACAGACGATCTTCCAGAACGATCCCGTGGCGCTTTCCACGGCGGGTGTCATCATTCGCGGCGTTGCTGGTTCAGCAATCACTGGCGTTTTCCAGGGCTGCAAATATCAGGACACTTCGGGCGTCTGGCAGTTTGCCAACTACTTCAACGGCGCGACGGCTTTCCTTTCGGGCAACACCCCGGTAGCAATGGTCATCGACGATCCGATGGCGCAGTACACGATCACCGAAGGTGATGGTACGGGCGCTTCGGGCACTCCGTTGGCCGCGTCGGCTCCTGGCCTAAATGCCAACTTCCTGTACACGGCTGGCAGCACTCGCACAGGTATCTCGGCTGTCACGCTTAACAATTCAACTGCAAGCTCGGCTTCTGGCCTTAACATGCGGATCGTTTCTCTTGACCCCCGCGTTAATAATGCCGTTGGCGCGTTCGCTAACTGGATTGTTCAAATCAACAATGGCCAGCGTTCTGCTGGAACCCCGGGGCACGTTATTTAGTCCCGTAACGCTTTTGGCCTAGGAGCAAACACATGACTATTAATACCAGTTCAATCCAGCAACTTCTCCGCCCCGGTTTGGCAGAAGTTTTTGGCGATTATCCCATGTACCCTGCTGAGTACACGGAAATCTTCACGACCCATACTTCGGATAAAGCAGTTGAAATTGAAGTTGAAATGAAGCTGCTCGGCCTCGCCTCGATCAAAGGTGAAGGTGCGCCGACGCAGTTCCAGGACATGGGACAGCGCGTTATCTCGACTTACTACCACCGCTACACCAGCGTTGGCTTCATCATCACCCGTCAGGCGATGAAGGATAACCTGTATGAGTCGCAGTTCCCGCTTCAGGCGCAGTCGCTCCGTAACTCGATGCTGCAAAGCAAAGAAGTCAACGGCGCTTCGGTTCTGAACAACGGCTTCTCGTCCTCGTTCCCCGGCGGCGATGGTCAGCCTCTCTTCTCGACCGCGCACCCGATTGATACCGGCACGTTCGCCAACACGCCGAGCGTGCAGGTGGACTTGAACGAATCGTCTCTGCAAGACGCTATCGTAACCATCTCGCAGTTCCGCGATCAGGCTGGCCTCATCACGATGACGAAGCCGACCAAGCTGGTCGTTCCGCCGCAGCTTCAGTTCACTGCCGACCGTATTCTGCACTCGCAGTTCCGCACCGGCACCGCGAACAACGACATCAATGCGATCTACAACATTGGTGCCGTGCCGCAGGGTTATCGCGTCAACCACTTCTTGACCGATACCAACGGCTGGTTCGTTATGACCGACGCGCCGAATGGTTTGAAGCACTACGTCCGTGAAGCTCTTGAGACTGATGTGTTCACTGACTTTACCAGCGACAACCTGCTGGCCAAGGCTATCGAGCGTTATTCGTTCGGTTGGTCTAACCCGCGTGGTGCGTTTGGTAGCTCTGGCGCTACCTAATAGCCCTGGGGGTTAAATAGAGAATAGGGCCATCGTGCCGCAAAATGGTGCGGTGGCCCTTTTCACAACAAACAGTGAGGCGTCATTATGACAACTTTTTTTGACAGTGTAAAAATGGGGCGTGCGGTCTATAACCGCAATTCCGTCCCTTCTGCTGGGTATGCGGAGGACGAAATTTATGGCGTCCCACTGACTCAGACTTACGTTTACCAAGTTGGTACAGCGTCTACTTCTTTGGCCAGCGGCGTGTTCTATGCGTCGTCTGCCATTGCGGGTACGCTGACCGGCACGGGCGCTTTGGTTAGCGGCGGCGTTGCTACCTTTGACGTTCCGCGTTGCGTGTCCATTACGGCTTCCAGCAATATGTCAACGACGACATTTACCTTTCAAGGTACGGATGCGTATGGTGCGCCGCTTACCGCATCCATCATTGGCCCGACCGGCAATACCTTCGGCAATACTGGTTCTGTTGTTACTACGCTTTCGGCCTTTAAGACCGTCACCACGGCCTCGGCTAATGGTGCGGCCACTGGTCTGTTGGCGATTGGTAACTCTGATACCTTTGGCTTGCCTTATCGCCTTAATAACGTGGGCGAAGGTCTTGGTGCTTATATCAACGGTGGTTCGGCGTCGATTGCTCCGACTTACACCGCTGGCTTTGCCGCTACGGGCGTTGCTACGGCGACCACCGCTGATGTTCGCGGAACGGTTGCATTGGCTACGGCTGTGCTGGCTAACGGTTCCAGGTACATCACTTTCCAGACTGTTACCCCGAACGACGGGACTCTGGCTGGTGCCGATACCAAAGAAAATACGTATGGCGTAACGCCGTATTCTGCTTAATGTTAAGCGCCGGGGTATGGCCGTCATGCCCCGGCGTCTTTATTGACGGTAACTAGGCAAGGAAGTAACCCGTGACAGAATCTCATTTAGCTCAAGCAGCACCTACAGCGATCATGCACGCCCCGGCTCGTAAGGCGGTCAACATTATTGCTATGGGTTCAAGCCGTTCAGACTTTTTCCAGGCGCAGCTTATGGAAACGCGCCCTGAAATCCTGCAAAACGCGGAAACGTGGTGCATCAACTACATGGGCGCACAGATACGCTGCGACCGTATTATCCACGTTGACCCTGTTCACCCCTATTTGGGCCACCCTGTTGTCCGTGATATGTGCGAATACGCGCTGAAGGACAACACCCCGTTCTATACATCGTGGCCGCACCCCCGTTATTCCAACCATGTCGTTTACCCGTTCGCTCGGGTTATGGCTTCGTTTGGCGGGATTACCTACTTCAACACCAGCGTCTCGTATGCCATTGCCCTAGCTTTGGCTGATGGGTTTAACGAAATCGGCCTGTTTGGCTGTGATTTCTCGTATCCTGATGTGCATTTGGCTGAATCTGGCCGTGCGTGCTGCGAGTTCTACATGGGTATCGGTACCCAGCGCGGCGTCCGTTTTGCCGTCGCTCAGAACTCGACCCTGATGGATATGTACAACCACCAGCAGCCTTATGGCTGGTTTGTTGACCCGAACCAACCCCCAGGCATGGGCGGGAAGATCATGACTGCCCAGCAAATACTGGCGCACGAAGATCGTATTCGTAACCCGCCTAAACTGGCTTCTCAGTTTCAAGTGATACAAGTAGCTAGTCCGTCCGTTATCCAACCTATTGCGGCTCCGCAGCCGGTTATGGGTATGGGCGGGGAACATGCTATGTATAATGCTATGCTGGGAGGGCCACTCCCATTAACAAACGGCCATGACCCTTCTCTTGGAGTAGCAAATGCGCCCAGTAATATTCAGCTTCCCCACGCAAACGGCTAACGGCGTTTGCGCTACGCAAACGACTACAGCCACAGATCAGTCCCTTGTTCTTAATGGGTCGCTATCTAATTTTAATGCTGGTGTAACGCCCTTTGCGGTGACTGTAGCGCCCGGTATTCAACGGACACTTACGGTCACATCAACCGGCAATATCAGCACGGCGACCTTTACGATCACGGGCATTGATACGTCTGGGTATGCTGTATCTACAACGCTTACTGGGCCAAACAATGCTACGGCCACCACTGTGGCTGAGTTCTTCAAAGTCACAGCAATCTCAGTTGGGACTATTGCAACTAGCGCGTTCACGGTTGGTGTCGGTATTACCGGCACCAGCCGCTGGGCTGTGGTTGATACTTTCCAGAACCCAGTGGTTGTGACGGTAGCAATCAATACGGCCACAAGCGCGCCGGTTTCTATCCAGCACACTTTTGACCCTATTTCTACGTCCACGAACCCAATGATTATCTCTGCTACTGGGTTGACGACTGTTACGACGGCTACAAACCTTAACTACTCCGAAAACGCCACGGCTTATCGTGCCATCTTTGTTGCAACCGGCACGGCAACGGGCGCGGCTCAAGTCAACATTATCCAATCGGGGTACTAAACTCGATGGCCCGTGGCAAGAAAGACCAAATGCGCGGGATGACAGTTTCAGGCGGCTATAAGCTGTCTGTGGCTAAGGGCGCTGGTTTGACTGCCAAAGGTAGGGCGTCCATCAATCGGCGTACTGGAAGCAACCTAAAGCCCCCAGCGCCGAACCCCAAGAGCAAGGCCGACGCGGGCCGTAAGAAGAGCTTTTGCGCTAGGTCGCAAAGCTGGACCGGCGAACGCGGTAAAGCCGCTAGAAAAAGGTGGGCCTGTTAGATGACGCTTACCGGCACGTATGACTTTGGCGTAAACACCGAACTTGATAGCGTAATCGTTGAGGCTTACGAGCGTATTGGCCGTGAGGCTTCAGACCTGTCCGCCAATGACGTACAGAGTGCCATTCGCAGCCTTAGCTATCTATGTGCCGAATGGGCCAATAAGGGCATCAACCTTTGGGAAGTGACGCTTAACAGTTCAGCCCTGACATTGGGACAGACAAGCCTGACGCTGAACGCGAAGAACGTAGAAATGTTCCAAGTCTACCGGCGCACCACCAGCGGCGGGATTAACACGGATATTATGCTTTCGCCCATCAGTCGGGCGGATTATGCGTCTATCCCCAATAAACAGCAGCAAGCCCCGCCGACACAATATTACTTTGAGCGTACCATTACGCCGACAGTGTACTTTTGGCCTACGCCAGACCTATCAACCTATACGCTGTTTTATTACACCATGAACTTCACGCAAGACCCAGGGAACCCTACCAATACCTTGGATGTGCCCCAGCGTTGGTTTGATGCTATGGCGGCGGGTATGGCTGCGCGGTTAGCGGTGAAATGGGCACCCGAGAAGGCCGGTATGCTGCAAAGCATGGCTGATGTAGCCTATCAAGCTGCGGCTGCTGAAGACCGCGAAAAGGTGCCTACGGTCATCAAGCCGAGCATGTTGTATGGTAGGTACGCATGAGCCGGTTATCGCCGTTACACCGTCGCGCTAGGGCACCGATTGATATTGATGTCAAAAGCCCTCGCTCTGTCGCCGTTTGCGACGGCTGCGGTTTCTGGACGATGCACGGCCATTTGGTCGAGAAGAGGGAGTATCGCGGCGGGTCTGTGCCGGTTGGTACAAAGCTGTACGTCTGCGGCGTTTGCGACGACGTTCCGAACCCGTATTACTCCATGCTGGTCCTGCCGCCCGATCCGGTTCCGATCAAGAACCCCAGGCCGGAAAACCCCGCTCTTAACCCAGAGCCTATGCTATTTATCGTTGCGGATTATGACACGCCCATCATTACGGGTGTAAATCCGCAAGACCCAAGCAATGACGGATTTAACTTTTTAAGTGGGAATAACCCCACTTTAATTCCGGTGCCCTAATGCCAAACGTCCTTATTAGTGAATTGGATTTATCTCCTGCGGTTGTCGGGACTGACATATTTCTAATTCAACACGCTTCTGGCGCACCGGCTGAACACTGCACTGCGGCTCAGATGGCGGCCTACGTAGCCGCATCTGGCACGACTTATTTCGCCGGTACGGCGCTGTCCTTAGCAACGACCAACACATTTAACGTCACGACCGTTCCGATTGCTAACGGCGGAAGCGGCAAAACCACGGCCAGCGATGCCTTTGGTGCGTTGGCTCCGACCACCTCTTCCGGCGACATTATCTACCGCACTGCCGCTTCTGGCGGAAACGTCCGTTTAGCCATTGGCACCCCTGGACAAGTTTTGGGTATCAGCAGCGGTCTTCCTGCTTGGACAACCATTGCCGGTGTAGGCACGGTTACCTCGGTTGACGTATCCGGCGGCGGTACTGGGATTACATATAGCGGCGGTCCCATCACTGCGGCTGGGACTATCACCGCCTCTGGCACGCTTGGCGTGGGTTACGGCGGTACGTCTGCCACAACGGCGATTGCTGCTTTCAATGCGCTGGCCCCCACCACAACCTCTGGCGATCTGATCTACCGCACCTCCACCGGGAACGTGCGGCTTGCGATTGGCTCCAGTGGGCAGCTTTTAACCGCCAGCGGGGGCTTGCCGGTTTGGATAAGCCCGTCCTCTAGCGGCACGGTCAACTACGTAGATGTGTCCGGTGGCGGTACTGGCCTGTCCTTTAACGGTGGTCCTATCACGGCTTCTGGCACCATCACGGCAACTGGCACTCTTGGTGTTGGTTATGGGGGTACTTCAGCTACCACGGCTATTGCGGCATTTGGAGCTTTAGCCCCGACGACTACTCAAGGTGATCTAATCTATTACTTTGGCACTGGTAATACGCGGTTTCCAATCGGGTCTACCGGACAAGTTTTGACAGTAACTTCTACTGGGGCAGGAGCTAACCTGTCGTGGGCGACACCGACCGTCTACGGCACCGTCAAATACGTTGACGTTTCCGGCGGTAATACAGGGCTGACGTTCAACGGTGGCCCCGTCACGGCTTCCGGCACGATTACGGCCTCTGGCACGCTGGTTGTGAGTGCCGGTGGTACAGGCGCGGCTACGCTGACGGGCGTCCTCAAGGGCACCGGCACCACCGCCATCACAGCCGCAACGGCTGGTACGGACTTTGTATCCCCCATTGTTGCGACCAACTTTACGGCGCAACAGACGTTTGCTGGTGCGACCAATATCTTGGCGGCTGTATTCACAAACGCTGCTGAAAAAGTAACTGTTGCCACATCTGCGGCCACAGGCACGGTCAATTACGACATTACGAGCCAATCGGTTCTGTACTACACGGGCAATTCTACGGCCAACTTCATACCTAACTTCCGTGGGTCTTCTGGCAATACGCTGACTTCTATTCTTGCAACCGGACAAGCCGTTTCGGCAGTCTGGGCTGTGACGATGGGGACAACGGCGTTCTACAGCACAGCCGTTCAGATCGACGGCAGCACGGCTGGCGTAACACTTAAATGGCAAGGCGGCGCAGCCCCTACGGCTGGCAATGCCAGCAGTGTTGATGCGTACACTTACACAATCATCAAGACCGCATCTACGTCATTTACAGTGTTAGCCGCGCAAACTCAGTTCGCTTAGCGGGGCGCGTGATATGCCTGTAATTACAAGACGCGCCGTTACATCAGCCCTCGCTTACGGGATGTTTGCCAAGAAAGGCGGCACCACCGTCATCGTGTCCTTCACCGCTGGCAGTGGCTCGTGGCTGTGTCCTACGGGCGTGACAAAGGCTGACTACCTCGTTGTTGCAGGGGGTGGTGGTGGTGGCGCTAACGTGGCAGGGGGAGGAGGCGCTGGTGGATTCCGTACCGGCACTGGTCTGTCTGTAACGGCTGGCACTTCTTACACAGTCACCATTGGCGCTGGTGGCGCTGGTGGAATTGGATCAGATAGCAATAGAGGCGCAACAGGTTCTAACTCTGTTTTTTCTAGCATTACATCAAATGGCGGCGGCGGCGGCGGTACATTTGTTACAAATCAAACCGGCTTGTCTGGCGGTTCTGGCGGCGGCGCGTCTGCTGGTAACACCACAGGAGGAACCGGAAACACACCAAGCACATCACCATCGCAAGGAAATAACGGTGGTGCTGGCGTTGTTGCTATAACCCCAGCTTATGTTTCTGGCGGCGGTGGCGGCGCGACCGCTGTAGGTGGAACGGGTAGCGGGGCAACATCAGGCAGCGGTGGCGCAGGAACAGCATCTTCAATTAGTGGCTCCTCGGTAACTTACGCTGGCGGTGGGGGTGGCGCGTATGCTGCAAACCCAACTGCTGGGAGTGCTGGTTCTGGCGGCGCTGGTGGAGGTGGGGCTGGATCAGTTACTAGTGGCGTAGCTGGAGTGTCAGGAACTGCAAATTTCGGCGGCGGTGGTGGCGGCGGTTGGAATCTTTCTGCTGGGGGCGGCGCTGGCGGCTCTGGCATCGTAATCCTCAGCTACGTTGTGCCATCCATCCCGACCATAGCGACGTTCCGAATAACGGGCAGCATAGTAATTCCAACCGGCGTGACCACCGTGGACTACCTTGTTGTCGCGGGTGGTGGTGGTGGTGGGTATTGGGCTGGCGGTGGTGGTGGTGCTGGTGGGTTCCGTACTGGCACTGGGCTATCTGTAACGGCTGGCACTTCGTACACCGTGACCATTGGCGCGGGTGGTACTGCGACACCGGCAGGGTCTGCTGCCAACGGCAGTAACTCTGTTTTCTCGTCAATTACTTCTACTGGCGGCGGCAAAGGTGGCGGCAACGGACCATCTATTAGTGGTGGTTCTGGTGGTTCAGGCGGTGGAACTGGTGGAAGTTTAGGGGGGGCCGGTGGCGCTGGTAACACGCCGTCAACCTCACCAAGTCAAGGTAGTAATGGCGGTTCAGCATCAAGTGACGCAGATGCGTACGGCGCTGGCGCTGGCGGAGGTGCCTCTGCTGTAGGTGGCGATGGTACTTATGCTAACGGAGGCGCTGGTGGAGCCGGAACAGCATCTAGTATCAGCGGCGGCAGCGTAACTTACGCTGGCGGTGGTGGCGGGGGGCGAGACGATCCTGGCACGGCTGGCGCTGGTGGTGCTGGTGGCGGGGGCAATGGGGCGGGAACAGATGTTGTAGGATTTGCGGGTACCGCGAATACAGGCGGAGGCGGTGGTGGCGGTGGTGGTAGTGGTGGTGGAACGCAACAAGTTGGCGGCGCTGGCGGCTCCGGCATCGTGATTCTAAAACTAAACGCATAGGCAAGGACATGGTTACAAAGACATACATGATTCTCGGTATCGACATGGCGGTGAACCTGCTGCGCCCCGGCGCGAAGTGGGAGTGGACTGGCGGGGTTGGCTTTACGCGCTGGGAAGACCCGCGTTCGCAGCCGAGCCAGGAAGAAGTCATGGAGACGATTGAGAAGATCAAGGCGTTTGAGGACTCGATCAATACAATCTGGCTTCCTGAGCAAATTGCCGAGAAAGAAAAGAAAGAACAAGAGATTGAACAGGCGATGGCATCGTGATTACGCACAACCTGTTCCCAACGCCTGTATCGTTCTTTGAGCTAGACCGCGAGTTTAGCGAAGAGGAAACCAACTTCCTGCTGAACCTTGAGCAGAAGCCCAACGACGGCAACACGACCAGCAAAGAGCGTCATCTTCTAGATGATCCAAAGCTGGCTTCGTTGCGCGAGTTTATGGATGCTTCGGTTGCCTCGTACTTCAAAGAAATCTACAGTCCGAAGAACGAAGTCAGCCTCCGCATTACCCAGTCGTGGGTGAACTACACCAAGCCGGGGCAGTGGCACCATAAACACGCCCATCCCAACTCGTTCATCAGCGGCGTGTTTTACATTAAGGCCAACAAAGAGACTGACCGTCTTCACTTCTTTAAAGACGGCTACCAGCAGATCAAATTGCCGGTGGATCAGTTCAATCTGTACAACTCAGAAAGCTGGTGGCTTCCGGTTGGAGCGGGTGAACTGATCTTGTTCCCGTCCTCGTTTACGCACATGGTTGAGGCTGTAAAAGGCGAAGACCTGCGCGTTAGTATGTCTTTCAACACCTTCCCGGTTGGCTACGTCGGAGACGACGACACCCTCACCGGCTTGCACCTGTAAGGATCAGGCACATGGCCCATTTCGCTGAATTAGACGCTAACAACGTAGTCCTACGGGTCATTGTTGTCGGCAACCCAGACACCGCCGATGCAAATGGTGTGGAAAAAGAGTACATTGGTGCAGCTTTCTGCGAACGCTTGCTAGGCGGAACTTGGAAGCAGACTAGTTATAATGGTAACATTCGGAAGAATTATGCCGGTATTGGGTTTGTTTATGACGCTGGCCGGGATGCGTTCATCACGCCCCAGCCTTACCCGTCTTGGTTGATTAACGAAGATACGTGTCAATGGGAAGCGCCGATACCGATGCCTACCGATGGTAAAATGTACCGTTGGGACGAGCCGACCCTTAGCTGGGTAGAAGTTGAAGGAATGGTCTAATGGCATTTACAGCAACGCAGTATCTCTTTAAGGCATCTAGCGTGACGGCTACGACCGCCGCTACGGTTGGCAGCTATACCGTCCCGGCCAGTACCAGGGGTATGATCCTGGGCCTAACGCTGGCTAACAGCGCCACTTCAAACGCCATGAACTATGCCGACATTAACTTGAGTGATGGGTCCAATGCTTTTTCCGTTGCCAGAAAAACGCCGGTTCCTCCCGGTGGGTCCGTCGTAGCGGTTGGTGTTGAGAAACACGTACTGCCAACTGGCGGCTCAATCCAAATAATTGCGTATGCAACTGGTGGCCTTGATGCCATTGCCACTATTGTGGAGATAACCTGATGACAACCTTCATTGGCCGTGGGCCGGGGACTTCTCCGACCACAGACTTCTTTCCACTTAGTGCTTCTTTGCCGAGTGCGCCTGTAATTGTTATTTCTGCAACAATATCTAGTGCAGCAAATACAATTCATACAGCAGACGCGAAGGCTTACGACGTTCCGATTGTTTACGTTGCCAATGTCGGCGGCGTTTCTGGGGCAGTTGTATATCTGAATATGGGTGCCACGGGTGCCTCTCTTGCAACCACACAGTCTATTGCATTGGCCGTAGCAACGTCTTCATACGGGCTTATTCAACCCGGCACGCCCATCAGCGGCAGCGGTGTAGTTTATATGTGGTCTACATCTGTCGCTGGGACGTTTGCCGCCTACGGCGGCGTGACGCGAACTTACACAGCTTCGGCATAGGTGCATCATGGGTAATCCTATGACGCCGTTTGTGCCACCAGCAGCGGCATTTAGACAATCAACAGTTACGCTTTATGCTTCAGTAATGGACGCCAACCTTTCTGGGGGGTCTTTTTATGATATTTCTTCCCAACAAGCAAAAAACGAGATTTTTTATCTCTTAGGTACTTCCACAAATCTTGCCGGTTTATATTTGCGCTTTCCTATCAATACAGAAGCAAAAACATTCACTTTCCACAATAATATAACGATGGCCAGTTCAAGTATATTACTAGGATTAACTGCTTCAGGTTTTTCAACTTATAATAATTTATATTCAACAATAACGACTACATGGGATTTTTGGCCGCTCGGAGCGATAACAGCTACGACCAATGCTTGGCAGCGAACAAGTGCTACAAATATTGCTTATAATGCTAATTAGTGAAGATTAAATGCCCACAGCAATGACCTTCACCAGTCTGCAAGCCGATGTTCGCTCTTACTGCGAACGCGGCGGCTCGGCTGTTGATACGCAGTTCAACACCCAGCTTCCTGGGTTTATTAATCTGCGTGAGCGTCAGATTGCGCGTGAGCTTAAAATCCAGGGCTTTATCAATAACGTAAACACCGCGTACACAACGTCCGTTGGCGTTTACCAGAAGCCCGACCGTTGGCGCGAAACCGTCAGCATCAACGTCGGCACCAATGTCGGCACAGCGACGACGTTCAATACCCGCGTTACGCTCCTGCCGCGTTCGTATGAGTACATCCGCACATACTGGCCGGACGATACGCAGACCGGCACGCCCAAGTATTATGCTGATTACGACTACAACCACCTCATCTTCGTGCCGACGCCATCAACGACGTTCCCGTATGAAATCAACTACTGGCAGCTTCCGCCGTTGTTGGACGACACTTTGCAAACGAACTGGCTGACGGAATACGCGCCCAACGCCCTGCTTCACGGCACGTTGGTTGAAGCGTTTACGTACCTGAAGAACCCAGAACAATCCGCTGCTTGGTCCCAGGCTTATGACCGCGATATGGCGGGATTGAACAGCGAGGACTTGCAGAAGATTCTCGACCGCGCACAGAAAAGGAATACGGCGTGACCAGCTTTACACAAGTATTCGGCGGCGGAACGCTCGACCCAGCGCAGCCTAGCTATAAGTCTTATACTTCCACTTCTAACATTACGACCGTATGGCCGATTGAAGCCTCGACCAGCCAGAACGTGGTCGCGGCAATTAACGACATTAGCTTTGGCACCACAACTGGTTTAAGTCTCACGCTGCCTCCAGCCAACCAAGTCTCGGTTGGCTACAACATGCTGTTCAACAACGTAGGCACCAGTGCCTTCACGGTGCTGGCCAACGGCGGCGGAACGATCCTTACCGCTACCTCCGGCGCGGCATGGTCGGCATATGTAACCGACAACAGCACAGCTTCTGGCGCGTATCGTGTTTATCAAGCCGGTGCGGGTACGTCCTCGGCTTCGGCTGGTACGTTGGCCGGACTTGGCATTAAGGCAATCACCACAACGCTGAACCAGCAATACCCTGCGTTCACTGTTGCCGTAAGCACCCTCATTGAAGCTGACAAACGCGCCGCTACGGTCGTTTACACGGGCGGCTCTGGCACGTTTACGTTTGATCCGTTGGCTACGCTTACAACTGGCTGGTTTGTAAACCTCGTTAATCAAGGCACTGGTGCGCTTGTTGTCACGCCGCCGAGTGGGACTATTGATGGTCAACCTACAAAGACCATGAACCCTGGCGATAGCTGCATTGTCACGACTAACGGTTCTGCTATGTACACCGTTGGCTTTGGGCAGAGTGCCGTTTATGCGTTTTCATTTATTACAATCAACCTTGGCGTTGGATTTAGCGGCGATTACACATTAAGCGGCTCACAGCTTAATAAAACAGCCATTCAATTTACCGGAACTCTTGTTGGCGCGGTAAACATCATTGTTCCGTTTACAGCGCAGCAATACTGGGTTGATAACTCAACGACCGGCGGCACTGGCTTTGCGTTCCTTGTAAAGACATCAACACAATCCGGGGGCGCGGCTGTTACTAACGACGGCACTAGCCCAAGACGCGAAATCTTGTACTGCAACGCGACTATTGTAGTAAGCGCCGATACAACCGGCCTTAGCACGCCGTTGGGCATTGTTGACGGCGGCACGGGCGCGACAACGGCCAGCGGGGCGCTTGTAAACCTTGGCGGCGGTACGGTTGGTATCCCTGTATTTCAGTCAAATACGACGGCCTCGGCTCTTTCTTTGCTTGGCGGCGGTACGGTTGGTATCCCTGTATTTCAGTCAAATACGACGGCCTCGGCTCTTTCTTTGCTTAATGCGCCAAGCACTTTAGATGCGTTTACTTATGTTCAGATGTTCAGCTAATGGCCGATCTAGTTCCCTTAAAGATAGCTTCACAGGCAGGGTGCAAGCGCGATGGCACGCTTCTGGAAGGGGACAACTATGTCGATACACAATGGTGCCGCTTTCAGTTACGTAAGGGCTTGCCGCGCAAGATGGGCGGATACCGCCGTCTGACGGCTGAACTGTCGGGCATCTCTCGCGGCCTTAATGTCTTTAACAGCGATTTAAATACGTATACCCACACTGGCTGGTCTGATGGTTTGGAGCGGTTCTTGCTCGACCAAAACGGCAACGTGTCGTCTATTTCTGACAGAACGCCGGTAGGCTTTACGGCTGACGCAAAGAACCTTTGGCAGTTTGATACTTTGTATAGTGCGGCAGACGTAACTTCTGTTTTACTTGCACATGCCGCACCAAATTTAGCTGACATTGCTGCAACTACATCCGCGCCGGTTTATTACGGAGACGTTCTAGGCACAGGCGCATTAGTAGCGACAACATCACCTGATGTATCTGGCGGCGTGATGTCTCTTGGAGCTTTTGCTGTTAGCTTTGGAAATGATGGTGTTATTAATTACACCTCAGACAGCACCCCTAACGATGTCACCGGAGTTTGGGAAAGTGTTAGGCCAACAGCTTCAAAGCTAGTGTATGGCCTCCCCGTTCGTGCCGGTGCTGGCAACGGCCCCTCCGGTTTGATTTGGGGAATTGAAGCCTTAATACGCATGACATACGTGGGCGGGACTGCGACGTTCAACTTTGACAACATCACCTCGGCCTACAGCTTGTTGTCATCTCAGTGCATTATTGAGTATGACGGCATCTATTACTGGGCTGGCATAGATCACTTCTTGAGCTTTAACGGTGTTATTCAGGAAGTTGAAAATGGCATGAACCTTAACTGGTTCTACGACAACCTAAACTACGCTCAGTCGCAAAAAGTGTTTGCCTTTAAGATTCCGCGTTGGGGTGAAATCTGGTGGTGTTATCCACGCGGCACAGCCACCGAATGTACCCATGCCGTGATCTATAACGTCCGGTTATCGCGCATCTTAGGATATGCGGTTTGGTACGACACAGAGCTTCCGAATAACGGTCGTTCTGCTGGCCAGTTTGCGCGTGTTTTCCGTTCGCCGCTGATGACGGGGACAGACGAAGTTAAGGCCAAAGCTACCGTGACCTTACAGGTCACGACAGCCAGTACATCTGTTTCAAATTACAACGTCGTTCTTAATGGCGCGACCGCAGTTAATGTTACAGCGACAGCTAGCGGCTCAACAATTACAACGGCAGCAGAAATAGCGGCTGGCGCTTATACAGGTTGGATTGCAACCCAGAACGGTTCGGCTGTTACCTTTGTTTCTATTACTGAAGGCGCAAAGACCGGTTTATACAGTTTGGCCCAGTCTGGAGCCGCCACCCCAGCCGTAGGGGTGTTTGCGACCGTTTTTTCGGGCGCATCAAAGTACAAACTCTGGCAGCAAGAGTTTGGCACGGACGACATTGACGGCAACGACATTCTGGCCATCCAGTCGTACTTTGAAACCAACGCCATCTGGCCAGCCGAGATGCAGGACAGCAGCAACCGTGGTCTGTACGTGGACTACTTTGAGCCTGACTTTGTGCAGTCTGGAGACATGACCGTCCAAGTCACCGGCTCGTATTCCAACGCCCGTGCGACCCAGGTCACCAGCGACCCCGTATCGTTCCCCGCGACGGCTACCTCGGCGGAAGAGCAGGTTGTGTACATTCGTGAGCAGCGCCGTCAGATGCGGTTTAAGTTTGAAAGCAACGTCACTGGTGGCAACTACGAGATGGGCGACACGGTTGCCCAGGTCAGGCCAGCCGATGGCAGGATCACCTCGTAATGGGCACCCATGTCATATCCCCCCAGGGCTTGAACGCCGTGGAATGGACCGGGGCTATGGCCATGTATATGGACAAATTCGGTACTTTGCCGTCTATCCAAAGGCCGGAAGACTGGAAAATCTGGGGCGCTGCCGCGTTACTTTTATCGTCCTTAAATGGTATAGTTCTGCCAAATCCCTATGACTTTTCCGACTTTGAGACTTGGGCGCAACGCTTTGTAGAAATATTAGCGAGTCGATCATGACAATGGGTTTAGTACACGCGGCAAGGCAGATTGAGGCGCAGGGGCGTAACGGGGATAAAAACCTCGTTCATATGTCCGATAGCGAAATTGGTGCCTTAGACCATATGCAGGGTGGGCCGAGCTTTAACCCTGTCACGGGCCTTAGAGAATATAGCTTCTTGTCTAAATTGCTTCCTGTAGCTCTTGGTCTAGGTTTTAGCTTTATCCCTGGACTAGGCACAGTTATTGGCTCTGGCATTGGCTCAGCTATTGGAAGAGGTCTTCAACAGGCCGCTGAGGGTAAAAAGTTTAATCTTGGCCAAATCGTTAAAAGCGGTCTTATAGGCGCTGGTGGCGCATACGCTGGCCAAGGATTAACAGGCGGAGGTTGGAGTCCAACCTCGGGGTTTGATAAAGCAAAATTGGCAGCTAATTTTACTAGTGCGGTTCCTGGGGCTGCTGCTCCTGTTGCAGAGGCCGCGACAAACGCAGCCGTTTCTGCTCCTGTTGCAGGTGGGGTTGGGGCTACTACTCCTGTTGTAGATGGGGCCGGGGCTGGCTTTTCAACTGGAGCAATTCCTCGCGTTGCTACGCCGGTAGGTGGGTTTGCCGCTACTGCGCCTCCAACAGTAAGTGTTTCTCCTGGTTTTATGAATGGATTGCAGACGCCATCATATGCTGTGCCGGTAAGTGGGTTTGCCGAGGCTGCTCCTGCTGCTGTTCCTAAAGATGTTGGTTTCTTCAAAGAACTTGCAGCAAATGTTAAACCAATAGCCCCACAACTTGGATCAGCCGCTGCTTTAACTTCATTTGATAAAGAACCAGAAGGTCCGTATGTACCGATTTCTGAAACTCCATTTGACCCGACTATTAGAGCAACTGATTATCTGTATGGGGTTGGTAGAAGGGGCGCTTACAACCCACAAACAGGGACGTTTATGCCACCCCGTTCACCACGGAATCCTACAGACGTTTATAATGAACAAATGACATATGCCGCAGACGGCGGTCGCGTAGGCATGGGTCTGCCTCAGTCTGCCGCCATGCCGCAGCTTATGTCTCCCGCGCAGTTTGGCTATCTGAACTCCCGTACCGGCGGCAGAATCGCTGGCCCCGGCGACGGCAAGAGCGACGACATCCCGGCGCTGCTTTCAAATGGCGAACATGTAATTGACGCCGCTACAGTCTCAGACCTCGGCAACGGGGACAACGACACCGGCCAGAAGCGGCTTGAACAAATCAAACACAAAATCCGCAGCAGTGCGGGTCGCAAGAATCCCCGCAAAGCCTCGCCTAAACAAAGAGGTCTTGGCTCTTTGTTAAATAGCGCACGGGCGTAGGAGATAGAAAATGCCTGATATAAATGGAAATTTGAGAAAAGGCGAAACTGCATCAACTGTTATTAACAAGCCGAGTCCTGCTGTTGAAGCTTGGCAAGGTGCGGTTTCTCCACTACTCATAAATCAAGCTACAAAAACGCCCGAAGTTTACGGTAGGACGTTTATTCCGCTTAAAATTACAGATGCAGACGGGAATGAAATTGATAATCCCGATCCAAATGCTGGTCGTTATGTATCTAATGACGACCCTTCCGCAGCGCCATATAAAACTAAAGAAAATCAACCACTAACGGCTGGCACAAACGCTGACATTACTAATGCTGGTCAGGCTATTCGTGATTTGCAAGGGCAACAAACTGGTACTTTCCAGAACGCCCAGACTGGCATTGGCAATGCTGCTGGCATGGACATTTACGGCGCTGGTGCGCCAGCTTATGGGCAAGCCGGTCAATACTACAACCAAGCCGCCGCTGGGAAGTCCGGTCTAGCCGGTCAGGGCCAGTTCAACGCCGCTACAGGTATGTTTGAGCAAGCGGCTAATACAAACACTGCTGGCCAATATCAGCCGTATGGCTCTGCTGCTACAAATTTGTATGGGCAATCCACGGACGCCTTGGGGTTGTCTTCGGCTTCGCCGTACCTGCAAGCGGCTGGCCAGTCTTCTGCTCAGAATATTAATCAGTACATGAACCCGTATAACGAGCAGGTAACAAACCGCATTGCTCAGCTTGGTGCGCGGAACCTGTCAGAGAATATCCTTCCGCAGATCAGTAGCGACTTTATTAAAGCTGGTGGCTACGGATCAACTCGCCAACGCGATCTAGTTGGTCGTGCGGCGCGAGATACGCAAGACTCAATTCTGGCTCAACAAGCCCAGGCGCTTCAACAGGGTTACGGCCAGGGGCTTACGGCTTCTGCTGCTGATTTGGGGCGGTATGGCAACTTGGCTGGTACAGCAGGTAGCCTTGGCACTCAACAACAGCAGCTTTTACAAGGCGCTGCGAGTGGTATTAGCGGCATTGGTCAGGCGGGTGCTGGTTTTGCTGGGTCTGATGCAGCGCGTCAACTTCAAGCTGGTCAGGGTCTGTCTACAATCGGTCAATCTAACATCCAAGCCAGCCAAGCAGACTTGTCGCGTATACTGGCGGCTGGCCAAGGTCAGGCCGGTATTGGCGCTGGACTTGGGAACTTGATGCAAGCCAATCAACAGGGACAACTTGCTGTTGGTGCGGCTAACATTGATCTTGCGAACGCTGCCGAAAACAGCCGTCTTAAGCAGATTGGTGCGTTGCAAGCTGTTGGTGAAGGTACGGAAAATAGGGAAAATGCCCTCATTGGTGCCAAAAAAGAAGCAATAGATACGTCTAATAATGCAATCATTAACCGAATTGGTGCAACTGGTAACGCAATAACGTCCGGGGGCCAAGGCGGCGGCACGACATCTAGTAACACTGTAATAAATAATAGTGGGTCTACTGCTGGTAAAATAGCGGGAGCCGCTGGAACGGTTTACGCCGGGGCTAAACTTTTAGAAAAAAATGCCAATGCCAACGGCGGTCCTGTTAAGAAAGGTCTTGGCGGCGCGATCAAGAAGGGTTCACTGAAGAAGGCCAGTTACGGCAAGCTACCGAAGCGTGGACTTGGAATGTTTGCGAGGGCTTCATAATGGCGTTCAATCCAATGCAGCAGCAGCAGTCGCCAGACATGCTGATGGCGATGATGACCGACCCCCGCGCTACGCCGCAGCAGCGTATGGCTGCAATGGCGGCATTGAACGCTATGAGGGGCGGGGCTAACGCTCCACAGCAAATTGGCGATATGGACCCCGCAGAGATGGGTGCTAGACGCCAGGAAATGATGGGCCAAGGGCCGGAAGAGCAGCCCGAAATTGCACAGCCCCAAGCCGCGCCGGAAGCGCCGCAGAACCCATCCACGGAAGCCCTGATGTCGGGCGCTGCTGATGCCAGCCGTGTAGCGGAGATGGCGCATGGCGGGGCGGTGAAGGGGTATGCGGGAAGTGGAGCGGTACAGGGTTATGTTCCAAACCCAATGATTAAACTTCTACAAGATGCCGAAGCTAAAAGACGCGAAGAAGCGGAAAGTAATATTCCTGTATCACAAGACTCAGACCCCTCCGGCTTGTACGCAGATATAAGAAAACGCCTTGCTGCTTCCGAAAATGTAGACACATCCAAAGACAAATACATGGCGCTTCTTCAAGCCAGCTTGGGCACGATGGCGGCTGCTTCGCAGCCAGGGGGCACGTTCCTTGGTTCAATCGGCCAAGGCGGTTTGTTGGGCGTTAAGCAACTGCAAGAAGCTAAGGCCGCACGCGCCGAAAGAGACATGAAGAACTTGTCTCTGCGCGGAACTCTGGCCGAGCATGAAGCCGCCCTGCAACAGGCTAGAACAAAACAAATTGAGGACACGGAAACTAAAAGACAGAATCAAGCGAACGAGGTTATTAAAGACTTAAAAGACTTTGATTACAAAACGTTTGCAGGTGATACGCAGGCTGATTTACGCCGTCAGGGTTTAGCTTTGCAAGAAATTTTTGGCAATCAATCTCTTTTATTGCGCCAACAAGGTTTAGCGAATCAAGATATTTTAGCGCAACTAGCCCTTGATAAGGCACCGAAAGGTGTAGCGCCTCCTTCTGTTGAAGCAGGGAAACAACTAGGAATACCTGTTAAAGACGTTTTTAATCCTTATGCAAAAATTGCTTCCCCTAAAGTTCAGGAAGAACTTTATCTAAATAACCAAAAATTATTTAACGCAACACAAACAAAACAGGCAGCAGTACTACAAGCAAATTCTAGCATTGCTTCTGATTTAGAAAGATTTAACGAAATTAACGAAAAAGATAAAACCGGACCATCAGTTAATTTTACAATAATTGGCGGTGTTAAGAAGTTTTTTGATCCTGAATTGCAGGAAGCCCAGTCTATTACAAATAGACTTGTTCCATTTTTAAGAAATGGTCTGCCGGGAGCGTCTTCAAATTTAGACGTTACAATGTTTAAATCTGCCGGACCTGAAATAATAAAAGACATGGAAGCTAATAGAAACAGGCTTGCGGCTTTAAATGCTGCTCTTCAAAATCAAGGTGAAAGAACTCAATTTAATAATGATTTCTTCACTGTTCATAGTCACATGGATGGAGCCGATAGAGAGTGGAAAAAATACTTAGAAGCAAATCCAATTTTTGACCACTCTAAAGGTGCAAAGCCTTACACGTTGAACGCAAATAGAAAAACTTATTCAGATTGGTTTAAAGAAAAAGAATACGGTCAAGACGCGCCTACCGCAGGTGCGACTCCTGTACCGGCTCCCGCAGGACAGCCAGCGGCTCCAGCGGCATTAATGACTCCTCCTGCTGAAGCTATTAACATGGTAAGAAATAACCCTAAACTTAAAGATTCCTTCATACAGAAGTATGGCCAAGATGCTTACATTTCAGCTATTGGTGGAATATGACAAATCCGTTTGATAAATTTGATTCTCCCAAAGATTCAAGTTCGGTGAATCCGTTTGATAAGTTAGATGATACAAAATCACCTGAAGCTTACAGGGGGATGATTCTTCCTTATTCAAAAAGCACAACTGGAGAAAAAAGTTTTGCTGTTCCAGGTTTAATCAAAGGAATTGTTGACCCGTTCATAAACGTTTACGACGTTGTTGGAAAATTAACAAAAGGACAACCTGTTTCCCAAGAAGAAATGGAAGTAGTTAGCCGTGAACTGCCAATGGCCTTAACAGGTATTCCTGGCGCTAAGACAATTACTCTGCCTTCTTCAAACAAAGTAGTTGGTGAAGCTTTAAAAGGCGCTAGTAATTTAGCCGCCTCTGCAATAAGGCCATTTAAACAAGCTATTGATCCTTTTATTGGCAATATTGAAAAAACAGCATCCCGTGCTTATGAAAGGTTAATACCTCCCAATGCAACGCAAGAAGAAAAACTTGCGATAGCTAAACAAATTGCACAAGGCGATCTTGAATCTCCGGCGACAAAGGCAGAACTTGAAATCTTGAAGCAAGCCCCTGGTGAACAAGCCGCGCCAAATCTACAAAGCATAGAAAGACCTGAAGGCGATATATCTGCGCCATTTAAAGCATTATCTGAAAAGAGAAATATACAAAAAACTGTATATGAAGCAGAAAGAGAAAATGCAGTTCGTGATGCAAATTCTGCTAATGCCGCTGCTAAAGCCGCTTACGATAATCGAGTAAGGCTTGGTCAAGAAAGCGCTAAAGTTTCAACAAATGTTAATTTAGAATTTGCTGAGAAAGCCGCTGCGAAAGTTGCTCAAGATGCTAATGAAGCAGCAGCGAAGGCCACAGCTATAGCTGAAGCCCAAGCAAAAGCTTCTGTTGGTAGCGTTGCCACTGGCACATCTAAATATCACGCAATAAATAAAACAGATTCTTCTGTAGAAGCTAGAAGCCGTATTGATGAATTAAAATCTAATGATTACGACACAAACGTAACCCCCGCATGGAACGCAGCAGGTAAAGTTGCCGTTAAGGGAGAAGCCCCCTCTCTTAAAAACATTGTGTTTAATGCTGACTCAAAAGATGCAACGGGAAAAACATTTAAAGAATCTATTGCTGATTATTCAGGAAAAAATCTTCTTGATAACGATAAATTTAAAGCGCCAACCAGTGCCTTAGATGAAACAGAACAATCTTATGTTCCAACAGCGATATGGAACAGAATTGCTGGTCTTTCATCAAAGAGCAATCTTGGTGAAGTTCAAAGCATTATGTCTGAGTTAAATACTTTAGCCAGAAATGCAGCAAAAAATGGTGAATCTAATGCTAATAGAATTTTAACTGGTCTGGCTAAAAAAATATTTGATGGCATAGATTCAAACAAAACTGTTGCTCCAGCAGACGCTTTAGCTTGGAAAGCTGCAAGAGATGCAACAAAATCTTATTATGATAAATGGGGTAATTTTATTACTGGCAAATACTTGGAAGATCAAAGGCTTGGGTCTGTTGCAAGTAATACTTTACAAAATTTTGTATTAGCTGGAGAAAAAGGTGCCGCCCCAGAAAAGGTAGCGCAACTTTTTAAAATAGCCACATTGCCAGATGGTTCTAAAGACCCAGCTATTATGAATGCGTTAAGCAAGTATCTTGGGCATGATTTGGCAGATCATTTGGGTGATGATTTTTCAAATGTTAAAGCTATAAAAGCTTGGCAAGAAAAGTTTTCTCACGTTTTAGAAGGTGATACTTCTTTAGGAGCAAAGTTTGATACCGTAAGAAGTGCGGTACAGACTGCTGCCGACGCGGCTCAAGCAGCTTCTGTTAAACAAAAAGCAATTCAAATAACTGCTGCTCAAAAGAAACTTATGGAAGTAGTACCAATATCACCGTCAATCCCTGTGCCTGTTAAACCTGCTTATGTTCAGCCGATTGAAAATATTGATAATTTAATTCCAAAAGATGTAACAAATCCAAAATCTATATATGGAAAAATGACTTCTATTCTTGAATCTACAGATGAAGATTCAATGCAAAACTTTGTTGGTCAATTAGGCGATGACGTTGATGCGATAACTGGAACAAAAAGAATTTTAGCTGATTTAATTCTTGATAATGAATCACCTCATAATTTTATTTTAACTAATCGTACTAAACTGAATCAAGTATTTAATACGCCAGAAGAACAAGCGTATTTATCAAAAATAGAAAAAGCTTCCTCTGATATAGAAAAAGCATCTTTATCTGAAACCCCTACAATTAAAGCCGCAAAAAACAAAGACATAGCTGCTCTTATGTCTAAAAACGGTTTTCTAAGTGCGCTTTTAGGAAGAGGAGCCGCTATTACGGCTAGAGTAGGGACTGGCATAGCTGGTGTCGTCTTGGTTCCTAGCATTGGCGGACCACTTTCTTCTATTATGATAGACGCCGCCGCTGGTGGAGTTAGTTCTTCAAGAATTGCAAATTTTATCTACAACTCTCCTAGAGAAAGAGTCCTTGATATAATCAAGGACGGCTTGTTAAACCCAGATAGAGCTAAAGTTCTTACAACTCCCATTAAACCGTTAGACTTTCCAAAAATTAAAAAAGCTTACGGGTATATGTTACCTTTATTGATTGGCAATATGGGGCCTTCAGAACCGTCTAAAGAACAACCTACCCAGCGTGTACCTCGCATAAATATTAACACCTCCCCTAAATACGCCGCCGGTGGCCCCGTTTACACGCATCCAGCCATTTCATCCATTCGCGCTAAACGCGCCATGCGGAGCATTGCCCGATGACCGACCCCACAGTCACGGAAGTGCGCCTTAGCCTCCATGAGCAGATATGTGCTGAACGCTATGGTGAAATTAAAGAGGTCTTCAAGACTATCCACAACCGGCTGGACAAGATCATGTGGGCCATAATGGGCATTCTAATTGCCTTGGTGGGCTGGCTACTGGCTAACGGCGTACCGTGGAAGGGCTAAGGGAAGACCTGATTGCCGAAGAGGGCATCCGGCTAAAGCCGTACCTGTGCCCAGCCGGGAAGACCACCATTGGCGTTGGCCGCAACCTGGATGACGTTGGCATTACCCAGGACGAAGCTATGGAGATGCTCGATAACGACATTGAGCGGGTTAAGGCACAGCTTGCCAAGGCATTGCCCTGGCTGGAAACCAAGTCCCCAGACGTTCAACGGGCCATAGCCAATATGACCTTCCAGATGGGCCTGGGGGCGCTGCTGAAGTTCAAGAAGATGTTGGCCGCCCTGCAAGCCCGAGACTACAATGCAGCCCGTAGAGAAGCCCTGGACAGCGCCTGGGCCAAGCAGACACCGCAACGTGCGAAGCGTGTAACTGATCTATTCAAGGAGGATTAAATGGAAACGACTAAATGGTATTTGAGCAAGACCCTGTGGGTAAACGTAGTCGCCGCTGTAGCCACCCTGGCCGGTGTGTTTAAGTTTGACCTGGGCCTGACGCCTGAAGTCCAGGCGACCGTGGTAACTACAGTCCTAGCTTTGGCTAACGTCTTGCTGCGCCTGACAACCAATACTGCTATTGCCAAATAGTGGGTTTCTTAGCTGCCATTAAGGCGGTCTTTGGGGCATTCGGGGCGATCTTCGGGTACTTCAAGGACCGCCAGCTAATCAACGCTGGCCGGTCGGAACAAGCCAATGAAAACGCTCAGGCTACGCTGGACACCATTGCTAAGGTTGCTGTTCCTATTACCGACGCTGACAGGCTGCGCGTCTGGAAGCGACTTGAAGCCAAGTATAGAACCAAGCCGGGTGTGTCTGATGATCCCAGCGCCGGACCTGACAAGCCCGACTAGGTGGATGATGGACTACGCGGTGGTGTGGTCTGAACGGCTGGGGTGTGGGTAAAATGAACTGGGGCGACATCTTAAAGGCCGTCATACCTGTCGTCGTCGCGGCAATTGCTTGGCTGCTGGGTGAGGTCAACGGCATGGGCATCAGAATGACCAAGA